>Ga0172363_10000083_pt1 | contig 54329 bp, 40 predicted proteins | sample LakKivs2_kivu2a2_FD_114541 | JGI IMG/M metagenome (GOLD analysis project Ga0172363, IMG submission 114541) | Sediment microbial communities from Lake Kivu, Rwanda - Sediment s2_kivu2a2 | ecosystem: Environmental > Aquatic > Freshwater > Lake > Sediment | place: Rwanda: Western Province, Lake... | reverse complement strand
CAGCGCGGGCAGATGGTCGGGACGCAGGTGAACGTGGCGGGGGATTACGTGGAGCGGCGCTCGACGGTCATCGTCGGCGACGGGAACGTGGTAGGCGATGGGTCGAGCAGCCACGTGGTCAAGCGCGGCCCGGCTGCTCCGGAGGGTGGGGCTGCGGGCGGAGGGGCCGGGGATGACGCCACTTCACTCCGCCGCCAACTGGCCGAGGCGCGGGAGAATCTGCGGCTGATTGAGGAGCGCGAGGCCGCGTACGTGCTCGAAACAGACGTGCCGCTGCAACTGGTCAAGGAGAAGCGGCGCTTGCAGCAGCGGATCGCTGAACTGGAGATCAGACTTCGGAGGTCTTCTGAGACCTCCGAAGTCTGACGTGTCAAGCAATGGAAAGTGGGAGTGAGGTGTAAGGGGTCAAGCGAGGATTGACCAGGCGGGAGCGGGGAGGGGCCAGGGCTTCGATTTCTACGTAGACGGCAGGATGTGCACCTTCCTCCCGTTGTGCTTTCCGTGCTGTTTCCAGGTTGATGCGGTACAATTCAGGATCATCCTTGGGGAGCAAGACGATGTCTGCTCCTTGTGGAATCTGTTCCAGTATCTCGGGATGCTCCAGGATATACCGCTCAAACTCGAAAGAGAGCGTGATGTTTTTCTCCGCAACTGTCTCTCGACTATACGTCATTGCTCCCGCTCCATTTCCTGTTCGTACTCGATCCGGTAGCGCTGCCAGTTCGCTTTGATGTCCCGCTCACCCAACGTCAATACCTCTGCCTCGGAATAGCCGCAGTGAATTTCCGTCCTTACCAGATAATTGGCACCAGAGCCGCTGCTATGACAGTGCCATCTTTGGTCAAAATACTGGTGGTGTGGCCAAGCATGCGCAGGTGAAGTGCTGTGGCTACGATCTGGCGGTCGTGCATTTCCGGGATGGCTAACGCTGCCAATGTCTGTTGAAATACTTCCCAATTCAGCGGGTAAATCTCGATGCGCGGGTCGGCCAGCACTGCCTCAAGCAGGCTTTGGACGTCAGGGATGCTGGTACGCCCATGTTCGACAATGAACGCCGCCTCGGCCAGAGCGATAATGGGCAGAACCAGCTCACTACGGGCATCATCTATCACCGACCGAGCATCCTGACCCAGGCGTGGGTTCCCTTCTAAGTACCAGACTAGAGCATGTGTATCCAGTACGTATTTATGCGCCATTGAGTTCCATCTCCGTGGGCCGCCACTCAGCCAGGTAGAAATCCTCTTCCGTGGACATCCGTACGCCGTGGAATTGCCCATAGACGAGGTACTGGCGTTGTGCTGCCTCCCGAGGCAACGGCAGTGTATCTATGATCCAATGTATCAGGCGCAGTCGCTCGCTGAAAGGTAACTGGACCACCTGGGCTGTGATTTGCTCTACAGAGCTGTTGCTAATCATCCCACATTCTCCTGCCTACTTACTTTTCCCTCCAAGCAGTGTATCACGTTCCGCTTCCAGGTAATCGAACTGAGGACATTATACCTTTGCCCGTTTGTCAAGTCAACTGACGACAGAGATTCTTCGTCGCTCCGCTCCTCAGAATGACGGGGCAGCGCGCCCCCCGAGTTCCTACGAGTTCCCCCGATTTCCCCCGCCTGCCTGCGCCACGCGCGGGTGCGGGATCTCCACCTGGATGAGCAGTCCGCCCTGTGACTGGTTCTGCAGTTTCAGTCGCCCGCCCAGCAGCGCCACCCGCTCACTGATGCCCAACAGCCCATAGTGCCCCGCGGCCGAGAGCGCCGCCAGGTCAAAGTCGTCGGCCAGGCCCTGCCCGTCGTCGGCGATGGAGATCATCAGCTTGCGCGGCGAGGTGTGCCTGAGCGACACCTGGACGCCGCTGGCGTGCGCGTGTTTGCGCACGTTGTTCAGCCCCTCCTGCACGATGCGGAAGATCGAGAGTTCGATCGCCTCGGGCAGCCGCCCCAGGTTGGCGTCCAGGTCGAGCGTCACGGGGATGCCGGTGCGTTTGGTCCACTCGTGGGTGAACGATTGGAGCGCTGCGCCCAGCCCCAGGCTGTCAATTGTCGGCGGGCGCAGATTGCCGCAGATGTGGCGCAGGTCGTCCACCAGCGTCCGGATGCTGTCTCGAACGTCTATCAGCCTGCCCTTGAGTGCCGTCCTTGCCGCTGCGTCGGCCTCGATCTCCTCCAGCTCATAGTTCACGCTCAGCAGGTCCTGGATCACCTGGTCGTGCAGCTCGCGCGCCAGATGTTTGCGTTCCTGCTCGCGCTCGGTCATGAGGCGGCGCTGCGCGTCCTGCATGGCCACGTTGGCGCTGTCGAGCGCGTTGACCTGTCGGGCCAGTTGCTCGATCAGTTGCCGGTTAAGCGTGTCCTGGGCGGCCAGGTCGCGCTCCAGCAGCGCCTGCTGGTGGCGCAACTTTTCGGCCTGCTCGCGGGCACGGTAATAACTGTCCAGCGCCCATATAATCGGGGTGAGTTGCTGGCGGTCGGCCGTCCCCACCAGCGCCGCCACGATCTCTTCGCGGTTCGCCTCGTCGGTGCGGTATTCGGCCACCTGGTACCCCTGGCGCAGGACGACGATGCGGTCGGTCACCGCCAGCAGGTGGTCGAGGTTGTTGCTGCTGAAGATGATGGCCGTGCCCTGCCGCTGCCACGTCTGGATGAGCGACAGGAGTTTCTGCTGGCCGGTGTAACTCAACAGCAACGCCGGGTCGTCCACGATGATCAGGCTGGCGGGATGGGTCGTGGCGCGGGCGATGGCGATCATCTGGCGCTGCTCGCTCGACAGGTTGGCCACCTTCTCGTGGAGCGAACTAAAGTGCACGTCCAGTTGAGCCAGGATGCGGGCGGCTTCCCGGTCCATGCGCCGCCGCCGCGGCACCTTGAGCCATCTGCCCACCAACGGCCAGCCGATCTCGTGGCCCAGGAAGATATTGCTGGTGATGTCCAGGTGTTCGGCCAGGTCGGGCGCCTGGTGGATGACTTCGATCCCCAGTGCGCGCGCCCGGAATGGCCACACGAGCCGATGGCCGGCGAAGTAGATGTCGCCATCGTTCGGTGCGTAGAGGCCCGCCAGCAGCATGGTCAGCGCCGATTTGCCCGCGCCGCTCTGTCCGGCCAGTCCCACGACCTCGCCCGGGTAGACCTCGAAGCTCACCTGCTGCAGCACCGGCAGGGTGCCGAAACTTTTCGACAGGTTGATCACTCGTAACAGTGGTTCCATCCCGAAAACCCTTTATTGGACGCAGATCAACGCGGATTAACGCGGATTTTTATCTTTTCAATCTGCGAAAATCCGCGTTCATCTGCGTCCCCTCAATTCCTACGCTTGGTGTGTCATTGCGTGGCGGGGCGTTTGCGCCAGTAGTCGAGCAGGATGGCCAGCAGGATCATGGTGCCTACCGTCACGGTCTGCCAGTAGGAAGGGAACCCCAAAAGCACCAGCCCGTTGCGCAAGATCTGCAGCGTGGCCGCGCCGAGCAGCACCCCCAGGATGCTGCCCTTGCCGCCGAACAGGCTGGTGCCGCCGATAACGGCGCTGGCGATGATGTCGAGTTCGTAGCCGGTGGCCGCCGTGGGGGCCGCGACGCCCAGCCGGGCGGTCATCAGCAGGCCGCCCGTGGCCGTCAACAGCCCGCACAGCGTATAGACCAGCACCTTGATCTGAGTGACGTTCACACCGCACACGAGCAAGGCCCGTTCGCTGTTTCCCAGCGTGTAAATGTAACTTCCCAGCACGGTATGTCCCAATAGCAGGCCAACCGCCGCCGCCAGGCCGAGCATAAAGAGCGCCGGCAGAGGCAGAACCAAGGGGCCAAGTGCCAGGTCGTGCTGGCCCAGCATGCGGAACCCCTGGGGCAGGTCGCGCACCGGCCATCCGCCCGTCAGGCCAAACGTGATGCCGCGCGCGATGCTCATCGTCCCCAGCGTGACGATGAAGGGGGGCAGCCTCACCCGGCCGACGACGACGCCGTTGAACCAGCCCACCAGTCCGCCGGTCAACAGCCCCGCGACGATGGCCAGCGGCTCCGCCAGGCCCGCCCGCAGGCACAGCGCGCTGATCAGCCCGGCCAATGCCATCACCGCGCCTACCGACAGATCAATGCCGCCGATGATGATGACCATGCTCTCGCCGAAGGCGGCGATGGCGATCCACGAGAAGGCGCGCGAGACGTTCGACAGGTTGTTGCCGGTAAGGAACGTGTCGGTCCGCAGGCTCAAGAAAGTGCCAACGGCGAGCAGGAGCGTGAACACGGACAACTCATGGCGGCCAACCAGCGTGCGCCAGAGCCGCCTCACAGGCTCGGATAGTTTATGGAGCGCCCCCGGGACGGGGGCTTCGAGCGGCGTGGGCGTTGCCCCTGAGACGGGGGCCTTGAGCGGCGTGGACGTCGCCCCTGAGTGCCCCCGGGACGGAGGCTTTGAGCGTCGGAGCGTTTTGGATGGGTCGGGCATGGGTACTCAGGAATCACATGTGACCGTATCCGCGATGATCTGGCGCAGGGTGGAGACGTCCAGGTCTTTCTTGTCCAGGAAGGCGAGTGCGCCGGCCTCCAGCCCCAGGCGGTGGAATTCGCGGTCGGGATAGGCGCTGATCAGGACGATGCGGGAGGCCGGCGACAGCGCCTTGATACGGCGGGCGCAGGATATGCCGTTCTCCTCGCCCAACACGACGTCCGCGAGCACCAACTGGGGGGTGACGCGCTGTGCCAGGCGGATAGCCTCTTCGATGTTGCCGGCCTCGTAGATCATCGCCCGCGGACAGAGCTTGCCGATCATGCGTTGTAGTTGGCGGCGGTAGCGCGCGTTGTCGTCCACCACCAGCATCGTCACGCGCTCTTGCAAGAGCGTCTCGGTCGAGGCCAGCGCACGGGGAAGCCCTGGCCGGACCAGCACTTCGGGATGGCGCGTGGCATAGTTGACCGCTTCCAGCCGGCTCTGGACGTTGAGTTGCCGGTACAGGCGGGTGAGGTGGTTCTCGACGGTTTTGACGCTCAGGCCTAGCCGCCGGGCGATGGCCTGGTTGTCGAGGCCTTGTTGCAACAGGCGCAGGATGGCACACTGCCGCGTGGTCAGTGACGGAGCAGAAAAAGGCACATCGGTGTAACTGACCAGTTTGTCCACCAGCGGGCCGGAGACCCAGCGCTCGCCGGCCAGGACGCGCTGTACGGCCAGCCGCAGGTCGCTGAGCGGCTGGTCTTTCAGGTGGTAACCGTCCACGCCGGCGCCCAGCAGCCCCTGCACGTAGACGTCGTCGTCGTAGGCGCTGACGACCAGGATCTTCATCGCCGGATAAAGCGCTCGTATCTGGCGGATGGTGTCCACCGGCTCAAAGTCGGGCATGGTCACGTCTATCAGCAGGAAATCGGGCTGGGCCTGGGCCAGCGCGGCCAGGAGCGTCGGCCCATCGCCCACCTCACCGACGAACTCGAGGTCGGGGAGTTCTGCCAGCGCGTTGCGCAGGCCGGCACGCACGACGGCGTGGTCGTCCGCCAGCAGGACGTGTACCTTACTCATACAATCATTATATCATCTTTGCCAGTCGTTGCCCACATGTGTGGGGGCTAAGAAATAGGGGGAATCCCTCTATCAGATAGGGGGAATCCCGCCAATATTTGAATGGAAAAAGCGTGCAAAACAGCCACATTTTTGCTATACTGGTGACCTGGATGATAGAACTGCTGGAGGGAACAAGATGACTGTCACCGCTAACAGCCCGGCAAGACCCAAGATCAGGTGGGCGCAGTTCCGCGAGTTGAACGTGTTGGTCGCCCTGTTTCTACTTTGCCTGTTCTTCTACTGGCGGCGCCCAGAGACGTTTATCAAGACGGCCAACCTGGCCGTCATCATGCGCTTTATCGCCACGTTCGGCATGTTGGCCCTGGGCGAGGTGCTGGTCATCATCACCAACGGCATTGACCTGAGCGTCGGCTCCATGACGGCACTTACCGGCGTGATCACAGCCTGGATGATCCTCAAAGGGGTCGGGACGCTGCTGCCGCCGATGCCCATCGCCCTGGCCATTTTGATCACGCTGGTGCTCGGAGTGCTGGTCGGCACCTGGCATGGGTTGTTTGTGACCAAACTGCGCATCCCTGCGTTTGTCATCACACTCGGCACCTGGCTGATTGCGCGCGGGCTGGCTGCCTATATCACCCGCGGCTACCCGCAGGTCTTTCCGTCCGAACACCCCTATCTCACCCTCGGCCAGGGGGATGTTGCGGGAATCCCGAACTCTTTCTTGATTCTGCTGGGGGTTGCCATCGTCATCTCCGTTATCCTCAACCGCACGCCGCTGGGATATCGCATCTATGCTGTCGGCGGCAACACTGAGGCGGCCCGGCTCTCCGGCGTGAACGTGGACAGGGTGCGGATCTTCTGTTATGCGACCAGCGGATTTCTGGGGGCACTGACCGGCGTGATCCTGGCGTCTCGCCTGGGGCAGGGAACTCCGACCGTCGGCAGCGCGTACGAGTTGTGGGGCATCGCGGCGGCCGTCATCGGCGGGACGAGCTTTCTGGGGGGTGAGGGCACTGTGCTCGGCGCGATCCTGGGAGCGGCGATCGTGGGCGTGATGATGAACGGCATGGTGCTGCTGAACGTCTCTTCGTACTTGCAGGACGTCACCCTGGGCATTGTGCTGGTCGTAGCGGTCGTGTACGATACGCTGCGCCGCGGCGGGCGGGCGCTCAGGTTCTGGAAAAGATGAGGAGAGCATCGTTGAACGAGCAAGACATGGTTCTGCGCATGGAGGGCATTTCTAAAGCCTTTCCCGGTGTACAGGCGCTGCAGGACGTGAACTTTGAGGTGGCGGCCGGCGAGGTGGTAGCGCTGGTCGGCGAAAATGGCGCTGGCAAGTCCACACTGATGAAGATCCTCTCTGGAGCGTACCGCAAAGACGCGGGCCACATCTTTTTGCGCGGCCAGGAAGTGGACATTGAAAGCCCACAGCACGCCCAACAGTTGGGCATTGCCATCATTTATCAAGAGTTCAACCTGACGCCGAATCAGAGCGCAGCGGCGAACATCTTCATCGCCCGCGAACCACGACGGCCAGGGCTGGGCCGGTTCCTCGTAGATCGCCGTCGCATGGAACGGGAGGCTCAGGAGTACCTGGACATGGTTGGCGCACGCCTGCCAGCTACGACGCTCGTGCGCAATCTCCCCGTCGCCCAGCAGCAGATGGTCGAGGTTGCCAAGGCGCTGGCGGTCGAGGCCCGCATCATCGTGATGGACGAGCCGACGTCCGCACTGGGCGAGGACGAGGTCGAAACGCTGTTCGAGATCGTGGATGCACTCAAGGGACAGGAGATGGCGATTGTCTTTATCACTCATCGCCTGGACGAGGTGTTCCGGATTGCCGACCGGGTGGTCGTGCTGCGGGATGGCCGGCGAGTGGGCAACATGTCCATCCGTGAAGCGACGCCTGACAAGGTCATCCGTCTGATGGTGGGGCGGGAACTGACGGACATGTTCCACAAGGAGGTCGCACAGATCGGAGCGCCCTTGTTGGAAGTGCGCGGCCTGACCCGCCGTGGCGTCGTGGAGGACGTGAGTTTCACCCTGCGGCGTGGAGAGATCCTCGGTTTCGCCGGGCTGGTCGGCGCCGGCCGCACCGAGACCGTCCGCCTGCTCTTTGGCGCCGATCCGAAGGACGCCGGTGAGGTCTACGTGGATGGGCATCCGGTGGAGATTCACTCTCCCGCCGATGCGGTGAAGGCGGGCATCGGCCTCGTGCCCGAGGACCGCACCAATCAGGGCCTGGTCCTCCGCCTGTCCGTGTCGGAAAACATCGTGTTGCCCACGCTCGATCGCTACGCCCGCGCCGGCTCGTGGATGGATCGCCGTGCGCTCCGCAACACTGCCCAGGACTATGTGGACAAGTTGAGCATCCGTACACCCAGCCTGGAACAAAAGGCCATGCTCCTCTCCGGCGGCAACCAGCAAAAGACCGTGGTGGCCAAGTGGCTGGCCTCACGTCTGCAAGTGCTGGTCATGGACGAGCCCACGCGGGGGATTGACGTGGGGGCCAAGGCCGAGGTGCATGCGCTGATGAGCCAGTTGGCGCAGGCCGGCATGGGCATCATCATGATCTCGTCGGAACTGCCCGAGATCCTGGGGATGAGCGATCGCGTCCTGGTGATGGCGGAGGGGCGCGTGACGGCTGTCCTGGAGCGGGCGGAGGCGACCCAGGAGACGATCATGGCGTATGCCAGCGGCGAGGCGGTGCGACAACAGGTATAGAACAAAACGGAGAATCCATTTGTTTCTTAATCCGCTGTGGTGTTTGTGCGAAGGGAGGTGATGTGCAGAGATGCCGCATAAGATCAGTAGTGTAGTTCAGTGGAAGTCGAGCCGGATGGGCTCTCAGAAACACTTGTACTAGATAAGGAGGAAATGTCATGAAACGCCTGAGTGTGTTGTTTGCCGCGCTTGTGATCGCGGCGCTGGTAGCGTCGTGCGCGCGCCCAACGGCCGCGCCGACGGAAGCACCGGTCGCACCGACGGAAGCACCGCCCGCTGCGGCAGCGTTCCGGGTGGTCGTGATTGGCAAATCGGTGCATCCCTACTGGAGCAACGTGGAGAAGGGTGTGCGTGCAGCAGCCACTGATCTGGGGCTGAAGGACGATCAGGCCATCTTCTTCGTCCCGCCCCAGGAAGACGTGGCCGCCCAGACCCAGACCATGGAGACGTATATCGCGCAGGGAGTGACCGGCATTGCCATCGCACCTTCGGACCCCAACGCGCTGGAACCGGTGATGAAGAAGGCCGCCGATGCAGGCATCTTCGTCACCACGCTGGACACGCCGCCCGTCGAGAACTCCGTGTCGCTGGTGTACATCGGCACGGACAACTACACGGCCGGCAAGGTGGCGGGCGAACAGATGAAGAAACTGCTCCCCGGCGGGGGTCTGGTCGGCATCGGCCGTGGCTCTGACACCGCGCTGAACGCGCTCCAGCGGACCCAGGGCTTCCTGGACGCCATCGAGGGCTCCGGCATCACGACGTTGGAGCCGGTGAACGACAAGGAAGACTCGGCCCGCGCGCTGGACCTGGCCAACTCGGTCCTGTCTGCTAACCCCGACCTGGCGGGGGCGTTTGGTGTCTACGCCTACAACGGCCCGGCCTGGGCCACCGCCATCAAGGAGGCAGGCAGGGTAGGCAAGACCAGGCTGGTCTCCTTCGACGCGACCACCGACATCATCAACGGCATCAAGGAAGGCGTGATTGATGCCACGGTGGCGCAGCGCGAGTTCGACATGGGCTACAAGTCGGTTCAACTCATCTACCTGCTCTCCACCGAGGGCACGGATGCGGCCATGTCCGAAATGAACGTCGTAGAGGGCATCATTGACACCGGTGTGGACGTCATCACGGCGGCCAGCCTGAAGGAGTATGAGGCTGGGCTGGACGCCAAGGGCATCCCACACGAGTGGAACACCGAGGGTTGGGAGCCGTCGGCCGGCGCGGCTGCGCCGGAGAAGCTGACCATCGCCTGGATCCCGAAGGCGCTGAACAACCCGGTGTTCGAGGTGGGGCGGGATGGAGCCTTCAAGAAGGCCGAGGAACTGACGGCCGCCGGCCCGACGGCTGTCGAGGTGCTGTACGTCGGTTCCGTCGCTTCCGATGCGGCGGAGCAGGCGCGGGTGGTCGAGGACGTCATCGCCAGGGGTGTGAACGCCATCGGCATCTCCTGCAACGACCCGACGGCCTGCGAGGACCCCATCAACAAGGCCGTGGCGGCGGGCATCCCGGTGATGGCGTGGGACTCTGACTCGCCGGACAGCCAGCGCTTCACCTACCTGGGGGTAGACAACTACGCCGGTGGCAAGGCAGCGGCCGACCTGCTGGTGCGCTTCATGGGCGAGACGGGGAAAGTCGCGCTGATCACGGGCGTGCCTGGGGCGTTCAACCTGGAGGAGCGCATCCGTGGCTTCAAGGATGGTATCGCTCCCTACCCCGGCATCGAGGTCGTCGCCACCGTCTACTGCAACGACGACATCAACCTGGGCGTGCAGGTGGTCGAGGAGACGATGCAGGCGAACCCCGACCTCAACGGCTGGTTCTTCGTCGGGCTGTGGCCGCTGTTTGCGGAGCGTGGCTCGATGCCGCTGTGGGAGGATGCAGCCTTGAACAAGGGCATGATCAACATCGTCTTCGACACGCTGCCGGTGGAGTTGGAGTTCCTGCAGGACGGCTACGTGCACGGGCTGGTCGGCCAGAAATACTGGGGCTGGGGCTACGACACGGTGCAGATGATCTACGACTACATCACCAAGGGCACGCGGTACGAGAGCTGGACCGACTCCGGCATGGACATCGTGACCAAGTGCAACGTGGACGCCATGGCCGGCATGTGGGCTTCCAGTGACTTTACCAAGACGCTGCCTGACCCCTACGCGTGTCTGCCGTAATCGGGCAAACGTTCAAGCGTGCTGAAGTCGGGCTCGGAGAAAGTCGTTGAAGCAGTGAGTGTACGGTTGGCGAGAGACCTTGTGTCTCTCGCCAACCGTCATTCCGAGGAGCGAAGTTTTGCACTTTCTGCCAAAGTGGGGTATCCTTGCCTACTGACGACATCGGCAAAGAGGAGGCATCGTTGAGCGAGCAAGACGTCATACTGCGCATGGAAGGTATCTCCAAAGCTTTCCCTGGCGTGCAGGCGCTGGATCGCGTGGACTTTGAGGTAGCGGCCGGAAAGGTAGTGGCACTGGTCGGCGAAAACGGTGCCGGCAAGTCCACGCTCATGAAGGTTCTGTGCGGCGTGTACTCCAAGGACACAGGGCGCATTTTCCTGCACGGCCGGGAAATGGAAATCGAGAGCCCGCTGCACGCACAGCGGTTGGGCATCGCCATCATCTACCAGGAATTCAACCTCACGCCGAACCAGAGCGTGGCGGCCAACATCTTTATCGCCCGGGAGCCCCGGCAGCGCGGGGTGGGGCGGTGGTTGAACTTTGTGGATCGTCGTCGCATGGAGCAGGAGGCACAGGAGCATCTGGAGCGCGTCGGCGCGCGAGTGCTGGCTACGGCGCTGATCCGCGATCTCTCCGTGGCCCAGCAGCAGATGGTCGAGGTGGCCAGAGCGCTGGCGGTGGATGCCCGCATCATCGTCATGGACGAGCCGACGTCGGCGCTGGGTGAGGAAGAGGTCGAGGCGTTGTTTGAGATCATCGGTACGCTCAAGGAACAGGGCATCGCTATCATCTTTATTACTCATCGTCTGGAAGAGGTGCTCCGCATCGCCGACCGGGTGATCGTGCTGCGGGACGGGCAGCGAGTAGGCGGCATGTCCATCGGCGAGGCGACACCTGAAAAGATCATTCATCTGATGGTGGGACGGGAGCTGACGGACATGTTCCACAAGGAGGAGGCGAAGATTGGTCCACCCCTTCTGGAGGTGCAGGGGCTCACCCGCCGGGGCGCGGTGGAGGACGTGAATTTTACGCTGCGACGTGGAGAGATCCTGGGCTTCGCCGGCCTGGTGGGCGCGGGCCGGACGGAGACGGCCCGCTTGCTCTTCGGCGTAGATCGCCGGGACGCAGGCGTGATCCACATGGACGGGGAACCGGTTGACATCCACTCGCCTGTGGATGCGGTGGTGGTGGGGCTGGGCTTCGTGCCGGAGGACCGGGGCTTGCAAGGGCTGGTGCTCAAACTGCCGGTACAGGAGAATATCGCCCTGCCCTCGCTCGACCACTACGCCCGCGCCGGGTGGGTGGATCGGCCCGCGGTGCGCGGCGTTGCCCAGGAGTACGTGGACAAACTGAACATCCGCACGCCTGGTCTGCAGCAGAAGGCCATGTTCCTCTCCGGCGGCAACCAGCAGAAGGTGGTGCTGGCCAAGTGGCTGGCCCGGCACCCCAAGGTGCTGATCATGGACGAGCCAACGCGCGGGATTGACGTGGGAGCCAAGGCCGAAGTCCACGCGCTGATGAGCCAGTTGGCGCAGGCCGGGATAGGGATCATCATGATCTCGTCGGAATTGCCGGAGATTCTGGGCATGAGCGACCGTATCCTGGTGATGCACGAGGGGCGGGTGGTGGCGATCCTGGAGCGAGCTGAGGCGACCCAGGAAAAGATCATGGCCTACGCCAGCGGTGAGATCAACAACACCATCGTCAACACGACGTCGAAAGGAGCACAGGGATGAGCAGCGTGAAACTGGCACACAGAGAAAGTGCGGAGAGCGGAGTGCAGGCCCGCCGGATCGCCTGGCGGAACGTCATCGGCCGGGCGGAGTTCGGCGTGTTTCTGATCCTGCTCGCCATGAGTGTGGGCCTATCGCTGTATACCGACACCTTTCTCACCAGCACCAATATTTTCAACATCCTGCGGGCCTTTTCATGGATCGCCATCAGCGCCTTCGGGCAGTGCATGGTGATCATCACCACCGGCATTGACCTTTCCGTCGGCTCGGTGATGGGCCTGACTGGGCTGGCGACTGCCATGTTGTTGGCGCGGGGGGTCAACGTGCCTGTGGCGGTGGTGGGGGGCTTGTTGACAGGGCTGATCGTCGGATTTCTCAACGGCCTGATGATCACCAGGGGCAAGTTGCCGCCCTTTATTGCCACTTTAGGCACTTATCTCATGGCACGGGGCCTGTGCTATGGATTGACCGGTGGCTGGCCGGTGCGCGACCTGCCGCAGTCCTTTCGCAACCTGGGTCAATATGACATTCCCATCGCTGGCGTAGGCGTGCCTCTTCCACTCATCTTCATGCTCGCCATCGCCGTGATCATGTCCGCTTTCCTGGCGCGCACGGTGTGGGGCTATCGCATCTACGCGTTGGGCGGCAACGAGACGGCTACGGCCCTTTCGGGCATCAACACCAATCGGGTCAAGATCATGGTGTACTCGCTGTGTGGTTTCCTGACCGCCATCGGCGGCGTGCTGATGACGGCCCGCTTGGGGGTAGCAGCACCGACGGCTGCGCAGGGCTACGAACTGGACGTCATCGCCGCCGCGGTCGTGGGCGGAACCAGCATGAAGGGAGGCGAGGGCACCATCCTGGGCGTGCTCATTGGCGCGGCCATCATGCAGGTCTTGCGTAACGGGCTGGTGCTCATGGGCGTCTCGGCCTACTGGCTGCAGGCCGTGCAGGGGCTGGTCATCGTCCTGGCCACCATGCTCGACCAGTTGCGCAAGCGAGGGCGGTGAGATTAGCTGAAACCTCCCGCAGGTGCCCAACCTGCGGGAGGGTAGGCTGAGGAACAATGTGAGAGCCATATATGCGAGACCTATACGACGTCGTGGTCGTCGGTGGCGGCCCTGGAGGGGTGTGTGCAGCGGTGGGCGCGGCCAGGGAAGGAGCGGCGGTACTGCTCATCGAGCGGTACGGGTTCCTGGGCGGCATGGCTACCGCTGGCCTGGTCAACCCCTTCATGGCTTACCGCAACCGGGGACAACGGCTGAGTTCCGCCGTCTTTAACGAACTGCTCGAGCGGCTGGAAGCAGCCGGCGCCCTGGCGGCCGATGGCCAGGTCTTTGACGACGAGGGGATGAAGATCGTCCTCGATCAGATGATGCAGGATCACGGCGTGGAGCTGTTGCTGCACTCACTGTTCGTGGACGTCGAGATGGATGGGCGGCGCATCACCCGCGTGCGGACGGTTGGCAAGTCGGGCCACATTGGCGTGGCCGGGACAGTGTTTGTAGATGCCACGGGCGATGGCGACGTGGCCGCCAGGGCGGGCGCGCCGGTCGAGATGGGGCGCACCACGGATGGTTTGTGCCAGCCGATGACATTGTGCTTCCGCGTCGGCGGCGTGGCGGGCGAGCCGGGCGTGGAACAACTGCGCCGCGAACTCACCGAGATCTACCTGTCCGCCAAGACGGCCGGCGAGCTTGAGTTGCCCCGTGAGGACGTGTTGGTTTTCGCCACGCTGGTGCCGCACATCTTTCACTTTAACACCACGCGCATTGTCCGGCGCGACGCGACGAACACGCTCGACGTGACGGCAGCCGAGTTGGAGGGGCGGCGCCAGGTCGCCGCCTTGCTCGACCTGTTCAAGCGGCGCTCCCCCCGCTTCAAGGAGGCCTACCTGATCAAGATGGCGGCGCAGATCGGCGTCCGCGAGTCGCGGCGAGTGCTGGGGCAATATGTGCTCACCATGGGCGAGGTCGTCGAGGGATGCAAATTCCCAGACGGCATCGCCCGCAGCAACTATCCGGTGGACATCCACAGCCCGACGGGCGAGGGTACGCTGATTCGGCGCCTGCCGCCGGGCGAGTTCTACGAGGTGCCCTACCGCTGCCTGGCGCCACGGGGAGTGGACAACCTGCTGATCGGCTCGCGCTGCATCAGCGCCACGCACGAGGCGCATGCCTCGCTGCGGGTGATGCCGGTCGTGGCTGGCATCGGTGAGGCGGCCGGTATCGCGGCGGCGTGGGCGGCGCGGGACGGCGTGCTGCCAGGCGAGATAGATGGTACCAGGCTCAAAGAGGCTGTGCTTGGGGGACAGAATGAGTAGGGAAACACAGCTTTAGTAGGTCTGCCAGCGTTCCCTGGCCGACCAGTATGCCCATCTCTTCTGGCGGGAGGGGAGACGGCGGCGTGTTGCCTGGCTCCGTGATCCAGTATCCGGGAATGCCGATCGAGGCGGCCGGCGCAATGTCGCGCTTCCAGTCGTCGCCGACCATCAGGCACTCGCCTGGTTGCCGGCCCAGGCGGGCCACGACCTCGCGGTAATAGGCCGGATTGGCCTTCGTGGCGTGCATGACCTCGTAAGAAGTCACCAGCGCGTAGTCGAACTCGGTCACGGGCACGCCGGCCCACTCCAGCCGCTGCTCGATGGGCAAGCGGGGAAAAAGCGAATTGGTCGCGATGGCCACCTGTAAGCCGTGTGCGAAGGCATGTTCAACTATGGAGCGGGCCTCCGGCAACGTGCGCGTCAACGCCCTCAATTTGGGGAACTCTTCCGCGTAGAACTGCCGGAAGAGCGGCTCCAGCGTTTCTCGCTCGTACCCCAACGCCGGATAAAAAGTGGTAGCGAACACTTCCTCGTTGGTCGGCCCGCGGCCGTCGTTGGCCTCCATCGCCTGCATGGAGCGCAGCAACTCGGCGATCAGGCGATCGGGCAGGATCAGGTGGGCGACGTAGCGGGTGAGTGCCTGGAAATAGGCCAGGACAAAGCGCTCCATCGAGTTGCCCAGCAATGTGTCGTCCAGATCGAAAAGGATGGCTCTAAACATTATGATGTAGCTTCAGATCTGCTAAGGGTTGTCGTCAAAGGGTCGCGCTGTTCCGTGTAGGGCACAATGCTCTATCGCAGCAAAGCAGCAATATTGGCCTTGCCCCGGAGCCCAAAGTTTCCGGACACTGGATCACACTTGGTACTAAACAAGCATGCGATTCGTTGCTCGGCCTGGTGACGATAGTCGTCCATCACGTAATAGTTGGCTTGCCCCTTGGCGATGATGAGATCGGCGCTCGCCATCTCTTCTCGCAGTTCTTGTGACATCTCGTCCAGGCTGATGCCCAGCGTGTCCGGTCCGGCCACGACCAGGGGCGCCACCCGGTCGAGCCCCACCTGAACGGCATCTTCCATCACGGCGTCAGAAGTGATCGGCCCGCCACGGATGGTCGAGACTACAGGGGCGTACTGTTGCAGTTCCTGGATTAACAGCTTGTCGAAGGCAATCTCCCCCACGTTGTCCAGGATATAGAGAATCCGCCTGGCATGCTTGACCAGTTCCAGGATCGCGCTCGTTTCATCAACCTGCAGGCCCTGTTGTACTTGATTTTCTAGTATAGCGTAGATTTGCTCGATCGTCAATTCGTAGCCGGTACCCACAGTGCGGAAGTCCAGGTGGTTTCCCGCGATGGCCCAACCGGCCAGATAGCGAAAACGCTCTTGGGGATCTGCTGGCAGCACCAGACGCTCGGTGATGCGCAGTCCTACCTCGTTTGCCCTTCGGCGCAGAGTGGCGAAGGGCATAGCGATTCCAGTGACCTGTTTGAAGATTCGATGCACGCCGGTGATGTAGTAGGAAGGCACCTTGCCCAGTGCATAGTCCCTGGCGACAAAGTGTAACGCCTGCTGCATGATTTGGTTGGCAGTGTCCTCGCTGTCAACCAGGAGGCGGATCGCGCCTTCCAGGTCGTCAAACACACACGCCACACACGGCGGCTCGACGTGCATCCCTATCCCTCCCTATCCCCACGGTAATCCATCATTCGCCGTACGTCTCTGGCCCAAGGCAGCGACGGTCTGTGAATCCCTGGCAAAGGAAAGCGGCGCAGCGCATGCTTCACCCCCTCGCAAAATCCTGCTCCGAAGCGCGCGCTACAAGCGTAGCTGACTTGCTCTTTCACTGCCTCTGGTGCATTCCCCACCGCGATGCTGTACCCTGCGGCTGCAAACATGTCCAAGTCGTTGAAGTTGTCGCCGATGGCCACGATGTTTTCTGGCTCGATATCCAATAGTTTGGCCGCTTCTCGGAGCCCTCGTCCTTTGTTGGTTTCGGCATCAACCAGAAGGTAAGCAAGGCCGCTGTCCAGGAGATGTGCCCCTGCTCCACTCTCTTCCAGCGTTCTGTTGGCTTCGTTAAGGTCAAGAGTGCGCCTGATGACAGCGCTGCACATTCGACCGGGTACCGGGTACACGATCAACTCGTCACCGAGTGTTTCCCTTAGCACAGCCAACCCACTTTCGATCCTGGCCAGGTTGCCCAGAACCACCGGAGGTTGACCGGCTTGGAAAGCCCCTACTACTGCGCCATCTTCCGCTGCCACGATTCCACAAGTACCGATGAACGCCGACAAGGAGCCGGCAGTCATATAATCGCGTGCCGTCACCAGGATGACCGGCAGTCCGATGGCCTCCAGAAAGCGGATGGCATCCACAGCGTAGAGGTCAAGCAGCATAGCGTCGTCGGTCAGAGTGTTGTCTATGTCACAAGCGAAAGCGGCAATCTCCATGTTAGATTCCTTTTCCGGGTTCTCCATCATTCCCCTGGTGCCCACGTGGGATCTAGCCCCTGGTAGTACTCGTAGAAACGTTTAGCAGCCTGTTCTTCACGCATGCGAAGCATTTCCGCAGTAACCAGGCCTATCCTGATCATATATTCCTCTAACATCACCAGGGCAGGACGGTATGGAGGACAACCGAGGAGCATGGCTCCTTTACTGCTGAGCACCATCGCGTTCCTGATTTCCTTTACGTCTCCTGTGGCTCCACAGGCGCAGTCCCCCAGTATAATAGTATGATCCAGTCCGGTGCGCAAGGCAGGCGGCACCTTGGGATCAACACCGGCGATGATGGAGAATCTGCGCGGGGCGAACAAGGCGAGCATTCCGGCGATAGCGCCAGACATCATCCAGCACCATTTGCAAGCTCCGCCAATATAGATGTCCACGTTAGGATGTAGGCCCAAAACGTAGCGATCCTGTGGTTTGAACCAGTTGTAAGGGAGGGCAAACTTGCGCTCGACCTTTTCGATGGATGCACCTCGTACGTCTATCTGAGCCAGGTCTGCCGTTCCAAGGCCATCGTGCTGAGCGATGCGTGTCGTCGGGACGTCTAGCACGTCTTCGATGCCCATGCAAGCCGATGCGACCGCGTCCACAGCCACCACATCTGGACTGGCCAGGAGGATATTCATCGGCACGGGCCGCCCCCGCTCGCCGGCTCCTTCGCCCTCCATACCCAGCAGTCCATCAATGAGGGTCAGGTCAGCCTTGCGTACCTTGTGGATGTCTACCAGCTTTTGGTCCAGGTCATCTCGGTGGGCGTAGTATTTCTGTTCGTCGGTCAGGATGCCCTGTAGGTTCTTGATACCCAGCGTCACCAGCGTCAGCCCATGGGTCTTTAAGCAGGGTAGTTCTATGAACACGTCAGCGTCCAGGATCGTCTTGGGACAGTCAATCCGGTGCAGGGCTATACCGCCGGGCACGTCCATGGACACCCGTTCGTCGTCCTCCAAACATAGTACTTCGCCGCCCTCAGCCTCCACCGCGGACTGTACCCCCAACAGCTTGAAACAATCCATCGTCGTCACGCCACGGCTCATCTTGGTGCCCACGCTCACGCCCTCTGCAACGATGACGCGCCGGGCTCCTGCTTCCTTGGCCACGCGGACCAGAGCCGCTGCCACCCGGCGGTCAACGCTCACCGGAGGAGGAAGGGGGGCGAAGATGTTGATCTTGATCGCTACTACGTCGCCTTTCTTGATGTATGCTTCGACCCCTCCGACGAGATTGAGCGCCTCCCTGACCATGGCCAGGATACGGCCCTTGTCCGGCGGAGTGTCATTTTTCACAATCGCTACCATTGTCTTTTGGCTCATCGTGACCTCCCAGTGCTTTATCAAGACGAAGCGTGAACTCATAAATTTGTGAGAATGTACCGGCCAGCTCCGGCATTGAAAGGCCGTGAGGCCGGGGACGTGCGCCCCCCGAGTCTCACGGCCTTCCTGGTCACAAGGAACTTGTCTCTTACCGTCCTGTGATCGCTTTCAGGTTCTTGTACACTTCTTCCAGGGACGGGTAGAGTTTCTTGTAAACCCGCTCATAGATCGCGTCGTACAGCGTCTGGTTTTCGGGAATGGGCTCAAAGACCCTGGCGCTGCGGGTCATGTGAGCTACTGTATCCTCAAAGCCCCCATACAGGCCAGCGCCGACTGCGGCATCCATGGCTGCTCCCAGGGAACAGATCTGCACCGTATGTGGTCGCTTGGTGGGGATACCGAAGATGTCGGCCGTGGCCTGCATGGCAATGTCGCTCTGGGCCCCGCCGCCACCGATGGTTACCTCCTCGATGGGCACTCCTGTGTCTCTGGCGAAGAGGTCCAGGCCCTGGCGCAAGCCATAGGCGATACCTTCCAGGATGGCTCTGAAGACGTGAGCGCGCGTGTGATGAGCTTCGAAGCCCAGGATCACGCCCTTGCTTAGGGGGGCTACACTCGGAGGGCTCCAGTAGGGAGCCAGGACGAGTCCTTCTGCCCCTGGTGGAACCCGTGCAGCCTGTTCGTTGAGGACCTCCTCGGGAGAAACGCCCCGTTTCGCCGCTTCCTCCATCTCTTTCCACCCGAACTCATCACGGAACCAGGTGACCATCCAGTAGCCGCGCGGCACGGCGAACTCGGGATTCCAGGCGCCGGCCACCGCGCTGGGAAAGGTCCAATACTCGCCACCCTGGGCCTGTACGTGGGCGTCAGTGGTGATGTCCAGACCAGCCAGCGTGCCGTAGGTGATCGAGGCCTGACCGGGCCTGATCGCGCCCGCTCCCAGCGTTTCGCACATCTTATCCCCGGCTCCGGCGGCGATGGGCAGCCCTTCTGGCAGCCCGGTCTCCTCAGCCGCCGCTTTGGTGACGTGCCCCAACACTGTGCCTGGCGGATAGATGTCGGCCAGCTTCTCCCTGGGTATCCCGCATACGGCATACATGACGGGGTTGTCGTGCCAGGCCAACTTACCCATATCAAACGGCCATATCCCTACCTGCATGGCGACAGAGTCGTTGAACTCGCCGGTCAGTTTATGGGCTAGCCACCCGCCCACGCTGAGGAACTTGTGTGTTTTCTCGTAGGTTTTTGGCTCGTTGACGCGCATCCAGTTGGCCTTTGACATGTACTGGAACGCGTTGAGCATGGGTGGAAGATTCGGGATCGGCTCAATCCCCACAGCTCGACGCTGATCCAGCCAACTGATGCACGGGCGCAACGGATTCCCATTTTCATCTGCAGCAATGATGCTGGCCCTCTGGACAGCCAGGCCGGCCGCGGCCAAGGCCTCTTTCGGAACCGGAAGCTGCTTTATGGCCTGCTGGCTAGCCTGACACAACTTGGCCCAAAAGTCCTCAGGGTGTTGTTCTGCCCAGCCAGGCTGTTGTGAAAAGTAGGGCTCGTGGTCCGCAGAGCCCCTGCTGACGATGTTGCCTGCTTTATCGAACACGATGACGCGTACACTCTGTGTGCCACTATCAATGCCGATAAGGTATTCCTTATTCATTGCATTACCCCCTCGTTACGTCGGCAAATCCTCCCAAGAGTCTATAGAGTGGATTGGTGTGGGAGGTTGCTGTGCAACCTCCCACAGTTACCTTCTTGTACTGGTGCGGCCTGAGACTATTTGGCAGCTTCTGCTTTGGCCGCCGCCTCGCGGGCACGTCTCCCCGTCTCCGGTAGGAAGAGCCCCGCTATCCCCATGGTCACCGGGGTGATGCAGCAAATGGCCAGGGCCGTGTATATGGAACCGACGGCTTGATAGATATTGCCGGCGATGATGGGCCCCAGGGCGCCGCCCAGGGTGATGAACGACATCATCAGACCCAGCCCCACGGCCACCTCCCTGGGCTTGATGCCCGGCATCTCGTAGGGAATCGTGAAGCCAGGTGGGACGAAGACGTATGCGAGGAAGCCGGTGATGAAGGACAGGATGGACAGAAGCGTGACCGAGGATGTCTGGAGCATCCCAAAGTAGCCCAAGGGCAGGAGGAAGCCGGGAATCCAAATCAGGGGCTTCCGCAGGCCAATCTTGTCGGAGATGATCCCGCTGGTCAACGAAGCCACGATGGATCCGAGGGGCAGCAGGCTCAGAATGGGGCCGGCTGCGGTCAGCGGAATGCCCAGAGTCTCGACGGCGAAGGTGGGCCAGAAGGTGAAGAAGGCGATCCAGACCAGCGTTGTGCCCGGCCAGCCGAGGGACAGCAGCCAGATGGGCCTGTACTTGGCCAGGGCCTTGAACGGTGACTCTGTTTGCGTGGCCATACGGGCCTTGTAAGTCTCGGTCAGGTTTTCTCGGCCGAACAGGACCCAGAGAATGCCCATAAGCAGCATATAGGCGCCCAGGGCATAGTGGACACCGCGCCATCCCCCTAGCCACAGCAGCAATAGCGGCGTGAGGGCTGTGGCTATGACCTGTCCCACCGTACTCAGGGCGTTCTCGATGCCATTGACGGTAGCCATTTGCCGCAGCGGGAACCATTGCTGCTTCAACAGGGTCAGCGCAGGCGTGGCAGCCATAGCAACGATGACCGCCAGCACTCGAATAGCGAAGAGTATCCCGTAACTGGGAGCCCAGCCCTGCGCCAGGTAGGCGATGCCGGTCGCCAGGACCGACGCTGCCAGCAGCCACTTGGCGCTAAACTTGGATACCCACACAGTCATGGGAATAGTCAGGATCGCCGTCAGGATCCAACTGGCGGAGCTCAGGTAGCCGGCCTGGGCAGGACCGAACTTTAGATCCTGCATCATTCCTTTCAGCAGAATCCCGATGCCAAAGGTCAGGATGACACCGAACAGCGTCCGAGCCCAGTTTAACCCCATCACAACCCAGGCGTACCCTGGTGCTTTCTCGACCGTCGGGGCGGTTGCTTCCGTACTCATGTGATTGCTCCTTTCTTTCTGCAAAGTTATTCGCCTATGACTGAACGAAGAATGAAGTGAATCTCATGGGTTATTGGTCTGCAGCACCTCCTATCTGGCTTGTCCGTAGAGAAGTTTCACTGTCTAAATGCCGCTTGTCCCCAAAGCCATTGCCACCAACTCTACGATGTCAAGCGTATCCAGTCCATCACACCGGTTGGTGTGTCGCTGGAAACTCGTCTTACACGTCGGGCAGGCGGTGATCAAGATGTCAGCCGACACGTCTTGGGCCAGGCTGATCACTGTCTTGCTCGTTTCGATGACCAGCCCGAGGTTGGTGCCCCCCAGCCCACCACCGGCTCCACAACACCTGGCATTTTCCCGGTTGAACTGCAGTTCGATGAATTCGATACCCGGGATCGCCTGGATGACAGCCCGTGGTGCGTCGTAGATTCCTTGCCTGCGCCCCAGGTCACAGGGGTCATGGTAGGTGACCCGCTTTGCCACCTCCTTACGCAGCGCAATCTTTTCCTCGGCCAGGAGCTCCTGGAGGAACTGGGTCATGTGCAGTAGTTCCACCCCTTCTGGAAGATTCACGCCCCACTTGGGATATGTGTCCTTCATGATCTTCATGCAACTGGGGCAGGTAAAGACCACTCGTTTTGCCCCGCTTTTTTCGATCAGCGCCACATTCTGGCGGGCTGTTTCCTGAGATGCGTCCCAGAACCCGAGCAGGTGTTGGGGCTCTCCGCAGCATAATTCGCCATCCTTGAGCACCGTGAAGTCCACGCTCGCCGCTTGCAGCACCTTGATAGCCACCCGTGCAGCCTCCGGCTGGCGATACAGCGTGTCGCAGCCGACGAAGTAGAGCACCTCGGCCTTGTCTGGCAGTGTCGCAATCTCCTCGGCCAGGGCAGCAAAGCGCTTCTCACGGGGTTCGCCATGGGGATTGCCTTGCTCCACGACACTCTTATTCACCGCCAGGGCCGCTCGTGGAGCCAGGCCCTGATTCACGATATCGGCCCGGGCCGCCAGCATCACGTCGCTGGCATCCAATTCCGTCTCACACCAGACCAGGCAAAGGCCGCAGGTGGCACATTTTTCGTACATATAGGGCACTTCCCAGGGCAGGAACTCCCCCCTTTCCAGTGCCCGATAGGCGATTGCGCAACGCTCATTGGGTGTATCCACCTCCGACCGGGTGACCGCGTGTGTGGTACACACGTGACGGCACATCTTTGAGCAGCGCGCGCACAGTCGCGCAGTTCTCTCTACCATCTTGAGTTCCATGGTCATCTCCCCTCAAACCCTAGCTTGCCGGGGTTCATGATGTTATTTGGATCAAGCACTCGCTTGATGTCCTGCAAAGTCCCAAAGCCAGCGCCGAACTCGTCCTTCATAAACCCACCCAGCGTGAGCCCAATGCCGTGGTGGTGATTGATCGTACCTCCGAGCTTGAGAATAGCATCCACAGCAGCCCGTTGAAGCTTGAAGTAGAGATCCGCCATCTCCTCTTCGCTCTTGGCGCTGGTATTAAGGACGTAAGGGTACATCATCCCTCCCGTCTTGTACCAATGCGAGAAGTGGGCCAAGAAGATCGTCCCCCGGATTCTGTTCACCGCCTTCCCCATTTCCTCGTGGACGGCCTCCAGGTAGTCGAAGGAGCCGGCTGTGTCAATCACGCCGCCGACGACCAGGGCATCTGGGCCGAGTGCTGCCAACGCTCCCTTGTCGGTGGGATATGCGATGGTATACCGATGTTTCCACCAACGCTCGCCTGGCTCGGGCCCCAGGTCTGCGCCGCCCTCGGCTTTCGCGATCTCGATGGCCCCTCGTTCTTCGAGATCTACCAGCTCCTTGAATCCGTCGAAGCAGAAGATCATCAGCGACCCTTCCTGCTTGTACAGCACCCGGCCTTCTATCTCGTCGGAGACTCGCATCGCTGCGGGGCGCAAGCCCCGGCGCAGGATCTTACGCGCTCCCTCCATAGCTGCATGGAGACTGGGGAACTGTATGCCACGGAAACGGCGCTCCTCGGGCATGGGATGGATCGCCAGGGTGGCTTCAGTGATCACGCCGAGCGTACCTTCGGAGCCCAGAAACAGGTGATTCAGATTGGGACCAGCGGCGGTGCGAGGCACTGGCCTGGTACGGATGATCTTGCCCGAGGGCAGGACGACCTCCAGGCCCAATACCATATCGGCGATTTTGCCATATTTCGTGGACAGTACCCCGGCGGATCGGGCGGCCAGGAAGCCACCCAGGCCAGAGCAGTAACTGGATTGAGGGATATGCGCGTAGGTATACCCCTTGGCATTGAGTGTCCACTCCAGGTCCTGGCCAATGATGCCCGTCTGAGACGTCACGGTGAGGTTCCTCTCGTCAATCTTTAGCACGTGGTTGAGTCTCTTGACGTCCAGGACAATCCCGCCATATAGAGGGATCGTTCCTCCTTGAACGCCCGCCCCTCCACAGTAGGGAGTCACAGGAACCTTGTGCACGTTGGCGAGCTGCAACACCTGCGAGACCTGCTCTGTGGTCTCAGGCCAGACGATGAAATCGGGCTTGGTGGTAGGCCAGCCACGTCTGGGCCAGGTCCTCCCCAGCCAGGAGAGGTCCGACACGTAAGCCTGCCTTGTCACCTCGTCCTGCGAGACATGATCATAGCCCACTATGCCAGCCAAGTCGTTGTAGATGATTGCTTCTCGTAGCGTCCTGGTTTCACCCATTTTTTCAGACCCTCCTTGTATAGTCCGCCATTGCATTCTCTTTCGTCAGAACATTCAGGAATTCTGACAGGTTATACAGTTCTATGTTGTCCGTGCTACGCCGGGCGTTATAGAAGTTGTGCAAGCAGGAGTAACATTCCGTCACCAGTATCTCGGCGCCTGTCCTCATAGCTTCCTCCAGGCGGCCACGAGCGATCTGGACAGACAAGCGGGTCTGGACGCCGCGGAGGCCCCCTCCAGCTCCACAGCACACCGATGCCTCCCTGGAATTGGGCATCTCCACGAAATGCGGCGCTACTTGTCCCAGTATCGCACGAACTGTGTCGTACTCGCCTACATATCGGCCCAGCTCACAGGGATCATGGTAGGTCACGACGCGGCCGGTCATGGCCTTCCAATCAAACCCGGCCAGGAACTGCGTCACGTGTTGAACCTCTAGCTTCCCGGCGTATGCAGGATGCTGAGAGAGGGTCGCCCAGCAACGCGGACAGGAAGTAATCACTTTGCTCGTCCCTGTGCTCAGGATTGCGGTCAGGTTGTGCTGTGCCAGCGAGTCAACCATCGGTACACCTGCGACCTGGGTCGGGCCTCCACAGCAGAGTTCATCAATGGTGGTAAAATTTACCCCCAGCCGTGCCAGGAGCTGCAGTGTGTGTTCAACGCTTTCCCGTTCAAGGTAAGACCCAACACAACCGACGAAGAAGACGTACTCGGGCTCCTTCTGGACGACAGGGAAGGGTTCGATCTTCTGACCGTAGATGTTTCCGGTCTCCCGCAGGTTACTCTCCAGACCCTGATGCGCCCTTGGTACCAGGTTGCGCTCCTGGCGCGGGATCTTGGCGCGGATCATGGCTACAATCTCCGGGATAGGAACCTTGGCAGGACAAACCGCCTCGCAGGCGCCACACATGGTGCACAGGTAGATCGTATCACTGGTGGCCCAGAAATCCGGTGTCGAACGCGAGAGCGATGTTCCAATGCTGCGAGGTCCAGCATAGTACATCGCGTTGGTTGCCAGGTTGCGCAGGACGACGCACTCTGCCAGACACAGCCCACAGTTGATGCATTGCTCAGATTCGTGAAGCAGGTGGCTCTCCTGTGGAGCATATTCGACGATGTTATCGGGCCCGTAGCGTTCCCTAAAGCCGTCAAGTCCGTTTTGCTCTGTATCGTTCACACGCAAGCTCCTTCACTCCCTAACTGATCCAGGGCCACCTGTGCGCACAGGTGGCCGCTTACCACAGATATACCTGATCCCCCCGGGCCAAGGATGTAGTCGTGCCCCGCCAGAACTGCGCCGGCAGCCATCAGGTTGGAGTAGATGACCTGTCCGTCGGGTGAGACAGGATGGAAGCGCTCATCCACTTTGAGGCCGGCCTTGAAAATACGCTGTTCACTGACGAACCGCTCGGTAAGCAGTGCTCCCATTCCCACGTCAGGGGTATAGCCGTTGTCCACGAAAACAGGCAGATCGAAGATTGGCTCTCGGAGTCGGTCGGTCCGCTGGATGCCACCACCGATGAACTTTCCAGTAGCTAAGATGACGGCTTCCGGCTCCAGTTCGTATTCTGTTTCTTTTGCAACGGCCTGGATGCTACGGATACACCCCTGGCTCTCCACGAAACCTTTAACGCCAGCATGAATAATCCTCACGCCCTGTCGTTTCATGGCGCGGTCCAGAGCACGTTGCAGGCGGAGGCCCGGCACCGATGGTGGCAGTGAAAGTACCTCAAAACAGGGGAGGGCTGTTTGGTCCTGAAGTATTGCCAGTACTATCCCCGAGTTGTCCCGCCCCAGGATGGGAGGTAGGGCCAGGTGTGTATACTGATGCAGGTCGGCTTTCTCCTGGATACGTTCGATCATCTCAAGGACAACCTCCCCATCGTCCAGAAGCTGTGCGAGTTCAAAACTGTTCAGATTGGCCGTGTGCGCCACTCTTGGAAACTCGATCTCGAGGGAGGCTGTCTCTAAGCGCGATCTGACCAGGCCACACTCGCTGAGAAAGCGCAGAGATTTGCCTAGATACTTCGCGTCAAAGTCAGAGTAACCCTGGATGCCCACGAAAAGTAGCCCGGCGCTCTCAGTGGACTCAAGATTCCCCGCCATTGCCGTCTCCGGAGCGAGATGGGTGGATTTTACCGTGCCCATTGCGTTAATCAGTGTCAGGCTCTCGTCCTGGCTGCCAGCGTATGGGTAATTGGCCTCTGCCATAAACTCCAGGAAGTCAGCCACGGCTGCGTCCACGGTTCGGTGGGCCATCTCTGAGTTTTTCACGATGCCACGCAACCACTCCGCCACCCCTGACATGTCCACCGCGCCAGTGGATAGCGCCGTTGCGCCATATCCCTGACGCACAAGGGTGGTGCCTAATCCGGACTTGGCTGCCATAGTAGCAGCCATCGCCCCTGCTATCCCTCCGCCGACAACCAATACCTCTGTCTTCATCGTTGGCTTACTTTCTCCAGGGCAGGATTGTGGTAGCCGCCGACGCCCACATAGCAGGCGCGCAGCAGTTCTTCTTGTCTCAACTGAGTACCCACCAGCACCGGCTCCCGACCCTTCCAGCGTTCTTGGAGGAAATCCGACACCTCTTGGTGTCCTCGCTTCGCCGGCTCATCTCGCTCATCCACCAGTACCCCTGCCGCTACCTTGGTGCAGTGGCAGCCCTGACACGGTCCCATACCCAACCGTGTGCGCCGCCGCAAGTCATCCAGGGTGCGCGCCCATTCACGTGTGATGGCGTAGCGGATCTCTGCCTCAGTTACTGGCTCGCATACACAGACATGGGATTTATACTGTGGCTCTTCCCGGCACATTTCCAAGATCCGGGTGGCGCGGGAGCCATGCCGATATACGATTCTTGTGACGGTATGCAGGGGCACTCCAAAACCATCCGCCAGTGCTGCGGGATCAACTTGCTCTTCTCCACCAGGCAAGGGTTCCTCCTTGGTGCGGCACGGTTCTGCCCGGCCCAGCTTTTGGCATATCAAGTTGGTCATATCCTCCGCCATAATTCTATAGATCACCATCTTGCCGCCGGCAATGGTGAGGAAGCCTCGTACCCCATCCAGTTCTTCATGATCGTGGACTTTATAGTGGCGGGTTAGTTTTCGTTCGTCGGTGCCGGGCTGATCTAGAAGGGGCCGCACGCCAGCCATGGTGCGGATGACACGGGCTTCGCGGATGCTGGGGATCGCTTTCTCCATAGCAGATAGGAGATATTCCACCTCTTCGCGGCTGCTGCGTACTTCATCGGGGTCTAAGAAGAAGAATTTATCCGTCAACCCGCAGATAGAAGTATTCTCATGGGGTAGGAGGCTGGCTCCGGCGCCGCTCACCGCCGTGCTGGTGATGCGACGGTCGAAGATAATGTGAATTCCCTTCGTGGGCCGTAGCTTGAAAGGCACCCTTGCCAGCGTTGCCACCTGGGGGGTCCAGGGGCCTGCTGCGTTTACTACGTAGGTGGCATGGTACTCCTCGACCTCGCCGGTCAGGGTATCCGTGATTTGGACGCCGTAGACCTGGTTGTCGTCGCGTAGAATGGCCGTGGCCCGGGCGTGGGTCCTGATATCGGCACCGTGTTCGGCTGCAGAAATTACATTGGCGATCACGAGCCGAAACACATCAACACCGGGTTCGTCCATAGTAACAGCACCTTCGATGTTTGGGGACAAGGACGGCTCTAACGCACGTGCCTCTTCGGCCGACAGTACCACGTGTGATTTGCTGTTCTTGAACTTGCCCAGCTCGTCGTACTGGGCGATAGCCGATGCGAACCCTTTCAGAGCTGCTGTGCCGCCGGCGAACAGGGGCATGATCCAGGGAATACGAAATATGAGATGCGGTGCAAGGCGCTGAATGATGCCGCTCTCGATACACGAGAGTTTGGTCACTTCAGGCTCTGTGGCCATGTACCGTACCCCACCGTGCAGCATGCCCATACACGTGCCCGTTGTCCCGGCACTGAAATCTTTCTTCTCTAGCAGGAGTGTCTTAAGACCCCTCATGGCACAATCGCGGGCGATCCCTGCCCCCGTAATGCCACCGCCTATTACGATGACCTCGTATTCATCACATGACATAAATTGCCCCTTTCCTTCTCTAGGCAGTCGGCACCCATGCCCAATCTGGCGCTTAAATTGAAGCGGCTGCTCTACCTTAAACTATACCAGACCAGTGGGGTATTTGTCATCGCCCGAAATTGGGTATTCGGTGGGCGATTTTGGGGTATTGGGGAGAGACCAGAACTTGACGCGAGAGCGCCATCCACCAACGGGGAAATGATGGATGCGGGACTCGGACACAGCTCTATGAGTATAGAAGATTCAAGGCTCTCGCTCGCTCTATGGCCTGGACGCGGTTGTGCGCGTTGAGCTTGCTGTAGATATTCTTGATATGTGTCCGAGCGGTGTGCATGGAAATGGTGAGTTCCTCTGCAATCTCGCGACTGGACAGGCGAGCCGCGAGGAGCCGTAGTATCTCGAGCTCGCGCTCAGTGAGGAATTCTATCAACTGTTCGCTTGCAGGTGGCCTGGGGGCGGTAGTGGGCCCGAACGCTGCCAGCAATCTGAGGACATAGTCCGGCATAAGTTTGCGTGAGGCGGCCTGGCACAGCAAATCTGCCATCGGCGCTCCCTCGTCCACAAAGGTACGAATGTAGCCCTCCGTTTCGGCAAGCGATAGCGTTTGCTCCAGCGCAACCATTGCCCCGCTTGACTTGCCTCGCACGTGTAGGGCCAACGCCTGCAGCGCCAATATCTGAATCACACTGCCCACTCGCCCTGCCGTATTTGCCGCCTGGAATAGCCGCTTCAATAAGCTTACTGCTTCCTCGTGCCTACCTTGCGCGATGAGCACCCGTGCCAGCGTGAGGTGCTCGAACTCGCGGAGGTAACTGGGTTTGTCTTCCGCACTCCATCCACGTTCCTGTTCCCACCGGGCTGTTGCCTGAAGGTTCCCCTGCGCCACCCATAGCTGTGCCTGGTACGCTGCCACTTTGGCGACGAGCCAATTCTCGCTGTAACCTGGCACAAGCTGCGCCGCCTCCTGGAGTATATCGAGTGCATCGTCCAGGTTTCTCTGTGCCTGTTTCAGTTGCGCCAGCAAGATGTAGCCGTTCAGCAAGGTCCCGACCAGCCCCCCTTGCTTGGCCAGTTCGATACCTTCGGTCGCGTAGCGTGTCGCAGCATCCAGGTCGTTCCACTCGTACCACAAACTGCCCAGCCCTATATAGCCTGCGCTTGCCATCGGAAGTTGCCGCGCACTGCGCTGCCTCACAAGCTTTAGTACCTGCCTCCAGGTCTTGGCTGCCTGGTGAAGCTGGCCTTGCATCACCTGCATTGTGGCCAGGTTGTCGAGGGCCATGATACTCAGGCCGAGGGTGTCGGTCGCTTTGCTGATCGTGTTGACCTGGGCGAGGATCAAGCGCAATGCGCTGGCATCCCCATCATCCCGATAAACTCGCCCTAGAGTTAACGAGACAAAGGCGCGCAGTGTCAAATCGTCCTCGGGTAGACGTTCAAGCGCTTGACGAGCGAGCGTGACAGTGCGGGGCCTGTCTCCCTGTAGCAGGGCAATGTGAGCGCGGAGAGCAGCGATCCTGCCCCGCATATGCTCGACTTCGCTCTCGCTCGAGACAGGCCCTTGGACTGACTTTGCTGTCGAAGCATCCTTGGTTTCGCTGGGGTGTGTGTCCAGTGTACGCTCGGCTTCTCGCAGCCAGGCTTCGGCGGCCTCGAATTGATAACCGGTGGTGATCAACAACCAGGCGTGGTCAATGCAGAGCCGTGGCCGAGAGCGCACGAGTTCATCGCTTAACGCGTTCAGCCAACCCATCAACTTGGTCATTTCTCCGCGGAACAGGAATCCCCGTGCGCTGTCCTCGACCAGGCGGGCGGCCCGCTCCAGGTCCCCTGCGGCCAATGCGTGATCCACTGCTTCGGATACCAGGCCGTTGTGCTCGCACCACTTGCTTGCCCGAAGGTGCAATTCAGGTACTCGTGCGGGTTGTAATTGGCTCAAGCGGCGGCGAAGTAAGTTGGCAAAGAGGCCGTGATAACGATACCAGTATCGCTTGTCATCGAGTGGCATGATGAACAGATTGGCTTCCTCTAGCCTTTCCAGCATCTCCTGGCCGTTTTCTTGGCCAGTAATGGCATCACACAGTGGACCGGTCAACCGGTCGAGGATACAGGTCTGCAGCAAAAAAGCCTGGACACTCTTGGGCTGACGCCGAAGGACTTCCTCACTCAGGTAGTCCAGGATGTAGTGGTAATCGCCGGTGAAAGTCTCGATGAATTCATGAACATCCTCTCGCCCCTGCATAGAGAGTGCTGCCAGTTGCAGCCCGGCAATCCAGCCCTCGGTGCGGGTCTCCAGTGCTACCACTTCCTCTGCCGAGAGGCCCAAGCCCATGACCTCTTTGAGAAAAGTGGCAGATTCGTCGGAAGTGAAACGCAGGTCGCCAGCATGTATCTCGGTCAACTGATCTTGCGCCCGGAGGCGGGCCAAGGGCAAGGGCGGGTTGGCGCGGCTGGCGATGACCAGGTGCATCTGTAGCGGCAGATGGTCAAGCAAGAATGTCATGGCTTTGTGGATCTTTTGGTTGTCAATCACGTGGTAGTCGTCGAGGACGAGGGTAAACTCGTCCGGTACCGTCGCAATATCATTGATCAGCGCGGTAAGAATTGAATCAGTGGGTAGCGGCGGGGGTGAATGGAACAGGGGAAGAATATTCTCTCCAATGTCCACTCGAATTGTCTGCAAGGCACTGAGAAAGTAAGCCCAGAAACGAGCTGGGTCGTTGTCGTCTTCATCCAGAGAGAACCAGGCAGCGGGCAGCTTGCTCTGTTGTCTCCATTCGCTTAGCAGGGTCGTCTTACCGAAACCGGCGGGTGCAGAGACGAGCGTCAACTTGCGTCCCATTCCTCCGTTCAGTAGTTCGGTCAGGCGCGGACGTGGAACTAGCTTGGAACGCACGCGGGGGACGTACAGTTTCGTGATTACCAGGGGGTTCTGGCGCGATATATCGTCTGAGAGATCCAAGATCGATGATTTCTCGGCCATGTTGCCCTATTTCTCCTTCACCTCGGGCGCGTCGAGAATCGTTTCTGCTTGCGGGTGGCAATGGCCACAGCCGACGTAGGGGTCTGCCACCTCAACCTGGTACCCGGTGCACACGGCGTAGACCTCGACACGGTGGACAAACCCCAGCCAGCGCCGGGCAACCCGCGCCTCCAGCACCATGTGAGGGCAGGCGTTGGCGCGCCGGATAGCGGGCACCGGGCAGCGGCTGCACAGTGCGGGCCTCCACCGCTCCGAGCGCGGGTTGCGTTTGATGAGGCGGCACTCTTGCGTCGAGCGGCCACGGTAAAAGTCTTCGTAGTAATAGGGACATTCAGTGCCGGCAGGTGTGCGCATTCTTGTTACGTGTTGCGTGTCACGTGTTACGTGTCACGTGTTGCGTGTCACGTGTTGCGTGGTGCGTGTTGCGTGGTGCGTGCGGACGGAACACGGAGCACGAAGCACGGAACACGGAACACGCAGCACGCTTCACGTTTACTCCCCTGTTGCCTCCACTAACGCCTCCAGGTCCACTGCCAGCGCATCCAGCTCCGCCCCATAGCAGGCCCAGTCCCCCCGTTGCAGGCAGGCCTGGGCCGCCTCATAGTGGGCCTGAGCCGAACGGGCCAGTGCGCCTACGTCGGTCGGCAGCGGCTCGGCCGGGGGTACTGGCGGTTCGACTGTGGTCACCGGCGGCGCTTCTTCACCCAGTACCTGCTTCAGCGCCGTTGCCAGGTCGTTGGCCATCGCGACGCGGTTGCCGTGCGCCACCAGCACACGCTTGAGTTCGGGCAGGCGGCCGGATTCGGCCTGCAGGTAGAGTGGCTCGATGTAGAGCAGCGTGCCGTCAAGCGGAATGACGATCAGGTTGCCTCGGATGACCGAGGAACTGTACTGGCTCCACAACGTCAGTTGCTGGGAGATGTACGGGTCCTGGTTGATGCGGGCCTCGACCTGGATCGGCCCATATACCAACAGCTCTTTGGAGAATTTGTAGACGCCCAGTTGGCCGTAGTCAGCGCCGTCGGAATCGGCGTACAGCCAGGCGATCATGTTCTGCTTGCCGGCCGGTACGTAAGGACGGATCATCAGAAATTCTGGCTTCTCTGCGCCGGGCAGCCGCATGATGACATAGTAGGGGGTCATCAGGGTCTCCCCTGTCTCCCGCATCTCCGTCGGCGTCTGCCACAGGTCCTCCTGGTTGTAGAACACCCGTGGGTCCTGCATGTGATAGGCGGCGTAGATGTCGGCCTGGATGCTGAACAATTGCTCCGGGTAGCGCCAGTGTTCGCGCAGTGCCGCGTCCATTTCCTCGCCCGGCCTGAACAGGTCGGGGAAGATGGCCTGGTAGGTCTGGATCAGCGAGTCAGCGGGGTCTACGACGTAGAACACCGTCTCGCCAGTGTAGGCGTCCACCGTGACCTTGACGCTGTTGCGCATATAGTTGAGGCCCCAGCCGAGCTCCGACTTCCAGGTCGGCCTCGAATAGGGGAAACGCGGGCTCCACGTGTAAGCGTCGTACAGCCAGACGATGCGACCGTCCACGATGACCGGGTACGGGTCGGGGTCGAACTCGAGCATCGGGGCCAACATCCGCACGCGCTCGGAGATGGCACGATGGAACAGGATGCGGCTCTGGGGGCCGATGGCGCTTGAGATGAGGATGGGGGTGCTGTCGAAGCGGAGTGTGAAGGCCATACGCCGCAGGAATCCACCCAGTGGCACGCCATCGGGCCCCTCGTAGCGGGTGTAGACGTTCTGATCGCCGCTGGGGTAGTCGAACTCGTCCTCGGTCGTGTTGACGATGACATAGTTGGTGGCCTTCTCGCCAAAGTAAACCTCCGGCCGGGTGATCGCCAGCGCCGGGTCGGTGCTGTGGGGCGGAATGTCGCGCACCAGGAGGTACGGCAACCCTTCCTCGGTGGCTTCGGCGACCGGGCTCAGACATAGCCCGTAGCCGTGCGTGTAGATGAGGTGTTGGTTGATCCAGGTGCGCGCGTCCTCGCGCATCTGCTCCAGGTCCAGCTCGCGCAGCGCCAGCGTGACCTGGCGCAGGCGGCCGCCGAGCGTGTAGCGGTCCACGTCCACGTCGGCGAAGGTGTAGTAGGTACGAATCTCCTGCAGTTGCTCGTAGGTGGTGCGCAGCGGTTTCCAATCCCACAGCCGCACGCTGTCGAGAATGTCGGCGTTGGCCTCCAGCTTCTGCGCAGTGAGCTCTCCCGTGATCGTATAGTCGGACTCTTCGATATTCTCCACGCCATAGGCGTAGCGCGTGAAGCGGATGTTGTGCTCGATGTAAGGCCGCTCCAGTGCCAGTTCGTTGGGTTGCACCGTGTAGCGCTGCACAACTCCCGGATAGAGCGGGCCAAGGGCACTCAGCGCCAGCCAGGCGGTTCCTGTGACCAGCAGCCATTGCCACCGGCGGACAAAGATGTTGACCAGTAGCAGCAGTACACCGAGCGCGACCATGCCGGTCAGCAGGTGCAAGAGTGGCACGCGGGCGTGCACGTCAGTGTAGCCCGCGCCGAACATCACCCCCCGCGACGAATTGAGCAGCGCGAACCGCTGGAGCTGATAATCCACGGCTTTCGCGGCCAGAAAAAGCGCTCCCAGTACCGAAAGGTGCGTCGCTGCCGTTTTTTCCCGCACCTGCCGCGTGAGCAGGTATATGACGACGTTCCCGGTCAGCGCCACGATGATCAATACCGATAGCCATCCCACGAGAAAACGGTACAGCGGAAGTCTGAAGACGTAAAAGCTGGCATCGAGGCCATATATCGGATCGCTTAACTCGAAGGAGGCCGCATGGCGGAAGGTGAGGACGGTCATCCACTGGTCGCTCGCGGCTGAAGCCATCACAACTGTGGCAAGCGCCGCTATCACGCGCAGGACGGCGACCGGCGCACGCAGGCCGGCGGCCAGGTATTGGCGCATACGGCCACGCGGGCGCAGTTGCAGTTGGCCGAGCAGCCGGCGTGGAATGAAGAACCAGTTGACCACGAGTACAGCGATCACGGACAGGCCCGCTGCCAGCCACAGCCCGGCCTGCGTCCACAGTCGCGTCTGGTAGGTGCTCAGTTGGCCCAGGCTGGCGAACCATAGCCAATCGGTGTAGATGCCGACCGTGCTGATGAAGATGACGAACAGGACTATGAGCGCGCCAAAGGCGATGGCGCACCCGATAGTGACGCGTTTGGTGTCTAGCTCCATATTTAATTACACTCGCGTGACATACGCGCCGGTGCGGGTGTCTACGCGGATCACGTCACCCACCTCGACGAAGAGGGGTACCTGCGCCTCCAGCCCAGTCTCCAGCTTGACTTTCTTCAGCGCGTTGGTGGCCGTATCGCCGGCGACCGCCATTTCTGCCTCGATGACCTCCATGTCCACTGTCGTAGGCAGTTCCAGGTCTATCGGTTCCCCTTCGTAGGTGGACAGCATTACTTCCATCCCTTCTTTGAGATAGTCTGCCTGGCCTTCCAACACGGAGGTGGGCAGGGCCGTCTGGTCGTAGGTCTCAGTGTCCATAAAGTGATACAGGTCGCCGTCAGTGTAGAGGTATTGTACGGCGCGCCGCTCGATGCGGATGTCTTGCACCCGCTCGCCGGAGGCGAAGGTACGCTGGAGGGTCGTGCCAGTGCGCAGGTTGCGCAACGTCGTGCGGATGAATGCATTGCCCCGCCCCGGCTTGTGATGCTGGTATTGCAGCACTTTGTATAACTCACCGTCCATGGTGAAGGTGGCGCCTCTACGCAGGTCATTGACATCAATCATAGGCAATCTCCTTTTTGATAGTTTTACCTGGATTATACTCCTTATGCCCGTACCGTCAACTGTCCTGCCTTACCCTGCCTTCCGTAACCCGCCTGTAATCCCGCTGTAACGCCGTCCTCCATGAAACGCGGTACAATAGGGCCACCAGCGCGATGGGAGGGGCCATATTACTGACTCAAAAGAGGAAGTATGTCGGTCACTCAAAATCTACGGAAAGGGATGAGGGCAGCCCGGGCCGGACAGAAGGCAGAGGCTGAGGCTGCCTTCAAGGCTGTGCTGGACGAGGATCCGGTCAACGAGACGGCCCTTTTGTGGCTGGGCTATCTGGCCGACGATCCCCAGGCCAGCCTGGCCCACATCACGCAGGCGTTGGAGAACCATCCGCAGAGTCCCCGTGCTTACGTGGCGCTGCAGTGGGCGTGGCGACGTGTGGCTACTTCGCCTTCAGAAGCGATACCCGGGGAGCAGGGTGCTGTCCCCCATCCAGGCCATGCCCGGCGCAGGCGGAGGACCGCACGCACGGTAAAAAAGACGCCTGTATTAGGAGCGCTGTTCCTGCTGGCTGCGGTGGTTGGATGCGTGGTGGGCCTGCCACTGTTGGTGAAGCCTCCGGCCAGGGCCGCCCAGGCCTCTGCCTTCACTGCTTCTCCCTCCCCGGTGCCGGCTGACTTGCCTGATTCTCCGACCACGTCCAGCTCCATTTCTGATCCGACCGGCGTGCCCTTGCCCACCTGGACCCCAGCACCAACCTCCAGTCCGACGCCAGTGCCTTCTCCTTCACCCACCCCCGCACCCGTTGCGCTTGTGGCGCCAGCGCCTTTCCCCATCCCTGGCCCACGGGAATACGTGCCCTCGACCACGCTTCTTATCCCCACACCTGTCCAGCCCGTGCCGGTGGCTGCCGACGTCGTCAATATCGTCGTTCTGGGCAGCGACCAGCGGCCGGACTGGGCGGAGTGGCACACGGACGTCGTTCAAGTCGTCTCCATCCAGCGCGACCAGGGAGCGGTATCTGTCATCTCCATCCCACGCGACCTGTATCTCTATATGCCCAGCCTCTGGATGAGCCGTATCAACACGGCTGACTTTTCCGGCGAAGCTTATGGCTACGAGGGGGGTGGACCGGCGCTGGTGCGGGACACGCTGCTCTATAACCTGGGCATCCGGGTGGACCATTACGTCCGTACCAACTTTGACGGGTTGATCGGCATCGTGGACACGGTGGGTGGGATAGACATCCCGGTCCACTGCCGTCTCAGCGACTACTGGCCCTATCCGAACGATAACGGGGAGTACCCTATCCTGACGATGGAGCCTGGTGTACGCCACATGGATGGGGAGACTGCCCTCTGGTATGCCCGCTCGCGGAAGACGACCAGCGTCTTCTCCCGCGAACGCCGCCAGCAGCAGGTCCTTCAGGCGCTCTGGCACACAGGACGGGACGCGGGTATGCTCACTCAGGCCCCAGCTCTATGGGAGCAGGGGCGGAATATGGTGGAGACGGATCTGACGTTCACCGAAATCTTGGACCTGGCGCGGATCGCGCTCACGCTCAAGGATGAGAACGTGCGGTTCTACAACATCGGTCCGGACGTCTTGACTTCGTGGACGACGCCCTACGGTGGGGCCGTCTTTCTCCCGCGCTGGGAGGAGATTCGGCCTATCGTCGCGGAGGCCATGACTCCCATACCTGAAGGTCGCTTAAATCGCACCTATATGCCGGTCGAGGTGTGGAATGGGACACTGAACCAGGGCTGGGGATTTCTGGCGGCGGACCGGCTGATTCGGGCGGGCTTCCCGGCTGTGGTCGGCGAAGCGGATCGGCAGGACTATGCCGAGACCCGGCTCATCATCTTCAGCGAACGCACCAAGGGGACTGGAGCCGGATTCCTGCAGCAGGTGTTCAACGTCCCAGACGATCAGGTCACCCATCAACCGGGCGAATCCTCGGCGTTGGGCTTTCGCCTGATTATAGGCGCTAATTATCAGACCTGCCCTGAGCCATAACTCCCTCTCCCTCTGAGGGAGAGGGCTGGGGTGAGGGTGAGAGGTCCGCAAGCCGTAGAACCCACCCTCCCCCTGCCCCTCCCTGGCAGGGAGGGGAGAGTGCTCCCTCTCCCTCTCAGGGAGAGGGCTGGGGTGAGGGTGAAAAGCCCGTGTCTATGCCAAAGTGCTCGCAGTAGCGCTTGAAGAGATTCTGCGCTGCCGGCCAGCACGAATGCGGGCTCAAGAAGTGGGAGAACTCGAAGGTGATGAGTTTCTCGACCCCCACGGCCTCCGCGGCGCGCATCTTCCACCACAGCTTCCTCCAGTCAATGGGCGGGAAATCGAAGGGCATGTCCCGATCGAAGGTCTCCACGTTCGACCACGGCCGCATCTCACGTTTCAAGATCAACTCGCTGTTGGCCTGGAGGAAATCGGGCAGGACGTCGTAATCCACCTGCCCATCCTGGAAGGCGACGATGTCCACCACGCCAACCAGGGCGGCCAGAATCTCATCCCAGTCCGCATAGTGCTGATCCAGCGTGATGGGGTTGTCCACGAGCTTGCCGCCCCACAAGTAAGGCGATATCAGGTTGGGAAGCTCTGGCGAAAGGTCCTTGCAATGTTTGCCCAATTGATGCAGGCATTCCACCCGCCTTCTCTCCATCCGGCCGATCTCGAATGTGAGATACCACCCCTTGAAGGCCTGGCGGTGCCCGTATCGTTCCCAGACTTCGTCAATGAAAGCCTTGCCAATATCTACTTCTTCCTGTAGGTCCATCTTGCGGGGAGGGCGCGTGGCCGAGTCGTACGTCCCGAAGAAAAAGTCTATGCCGTTGTCTTCGGCCAGGGCGAGGAACATGTCTACCAGGTCCTCGTACACCGGGTAGATGTCTATTGCGCGCTCAAGCACTTTGGAAGGGCAAGCCGCGATCCTGCCGACCCCGGCGCGGATCAAGATCACGGTGTCAATCCCGATGGACTTCATGGTCTTGAAATCCTCGGCCCATTCCTTCCTGCCCCAGTTGTTGGAAGGAATGTCGTGCGTGATTTCGTCGAGAAACGTTCCCGTAATCTTCATAACGCGATCTCCTACCGCAGTCAGTTTACTTGGACGCAGATGAACGCGGATGAACGCAGATCGTACGGATTTCCACGGATAAGACAGAAATCCGTGTTCATCCGTTGTATCCGTGTTTATCCGTGTTCTGGAATTCTCGATAGCACAGATACAAGGCTCGCGGCACGTGGAAGCAGCCCTTCCATTTGCCGCCTTTCAGGTTTAACAGGACCTCCCCCCGGCGGTTGAGGTAGCCAAACCACTCTCCGTGTTCAGGATCGGGGAATCTCGGCCAGGTATACTCGTGCACCTTTTCATACCACTCCCAGCACTCCCCGCGGCCGGTCAGTTGGTATCCTTTAGCCAGCGCGACTAGCGATTCTGCGTGCACCCACCACAGTTTCTGGTCCCATTCGAGTTGCTGTGGCGGTTTGCCCTGGGCGTCGAGGAAATAGTAGATGCCGCCGTATTCCTGATCCCAGCCGAAGGCCAACGTGTTCAGAATCACGTCCACCGTCTGGTTGATGAGATGCGAGTCGTGGTTACGGTGGGCAATATCCATGATGAACCCCATGGCCTCGATGCTGTGACCCGGGTTGATCAACCTCCCGTCGAAGCAATCGGGATGCGCTCCGCCTGGCGAAACGTGCTCAAAGAGCAGCCCCTGCTCCTGGTCGAGAAAGAGCGTCATGATCTCTCTCAGGCACATCTCAAGTGCCTCATTCAGCACACGGCTATCGAGCAGCCATTCCATCTCCAGCGACAGATTGGCCAGGATCATGGGCAGGGCCAGGGACTTGAGGGGGCGCGTTCCGGGGACGGCCTTGGAATATTTGCCCTTCGGGTTGTCTTTGCGCCGCAGTACGTTCTGATAGGACTGGAGCGCGACGTCTTGCGCTTGCTCGTCGCCGGAGGCCAGCGCGTACTGAGAGAACGCCATGGCCGCAAAGCAATCGGAGAATACGTTGTATGGCTGGACGAGCGGCCTGCCCTGGCGGTCGAGCGCGAAATACCAGCTGCCCTCTGCATCCATGCCATGCTGTTTGAGAAAATCCGCTCCTAATCTTGCGATCTCCAGCCAGGCCGCTCTCTTCTCCAGGCGATTGTAAAGCATGGAAAACGTCCACACCTGCCGTGCTTGAAGCCAGACGAACTTGTCTGTGTCGAAGACGCGGCCCGCCCGGTCCAGGCAGGTAAAGTACCCGCCCTGCTCCCGGTCTATGGAGTGTTTCTCCCAGAAGGGGAGCACGTCCTGGAGCAGTGCATCCCGATAGAGCGTCGTGAGTGTTTCAGGGGTCTCGTTCACAGCACGGCCTCCTGCCGCAACTCAATCTATCGGACACGGATGACACGGATAACACGGATTCACACGGTTTTTTTGAACAGTCCGTGATGATCCGTCGCATCCGTGTTTATCCGTGTCCTGGGATTTTCGCGCTTGAGGCGAATATTACTCAGCGTTGCTCCAATCGCCACCGGTCGAGCACGTCCTGCACTCTGGCAACCTGGACAGCAACCTCGGTGTACTCGTTTTTACCCGTGTGGTGTTCCACCCCCCAGCAGCCTGTGTAACCTGCCTGGCGCAGCATCGCCATACTTTCGGCGAGGCTGCCCTCCGTGATCTGCCAGGAAAGGTGCGTATGCATGGCCCACGGGGCCATCAATTTATCGCCCTCGTTGCCGCGGAAGTGCAGCAGGACGCCAAAGGCCGGATGGTCTACCGCCTCGCAGATGCGTTTCATGTTGGCCGGCGCCGCTTCAGCCCCCCAATGGTTTTCCGGTCCGACCCTGTAGCCGCCATCGTAAGCGCGTTGCGCATATTCCTTGTAGCGCTTGACGATCCAGTCAAATTGCTCGTCGGTGAAGGTGTCGGCGTGCACGCCTGCATCAATGCGGATGGTCCTGGCGCCCAGGAACTCTGCCGCGTGCAGATAGACAAGCGCTTCCTGGTAATGTTGCTCGCGCACGTCCGGATCGTCCTCCCAGATGTGTGGCCCGTCTACGCACAGGTTTACCAGGACCAGCTCCCGCTCGTCCAGCGCATCTTTGACCTTGAGGAGGTGATCTTCCTCTATGCTGGGCAGCATCCCGTTCCAGATGTCTGCCGTCTGGAGGCCATAGCGGTACTTGCAGCTCTCCAGGTAGCCAAACAGCTCTATTTTGCCCTCTGCCAGAAGCCCGTGGAATGCATATGAAGCGACTGAGATATTCATTTTTTCCTCCGGTTTGAGTATTGAGAACGAGCACAGACTTTGAAAGTCTTCCGAGACTTCCAAAGTCTTTTGGTTAGCCGATCAGGCCAGTGCGCTCGATGCTCTCGACAAAGTAACGCTGGGTGAACAGGTACAGCACCAGCAGCGGCAAGATGACCAGCAAAGCGGAGGCCATGATCACGCCGGTGCCCCACATGCCGCGCAGTTGCAGGTTCGCCAGTGCGGCCTCGACGATGGACAGACGCTGTGGCAGGAAGAACTTTTCCGTCCGGCTCAGGTAGATCGAAGGCTCCAGCACGTCGTTCCAATGCCAGACGAGCGAAAAGAGGAACACGACGACGATCGCCGGTCGCGCGGGGGGCAGCATGATGTTGAAGAAGACGCGGAATGGGCCGGCGCCGTCAATCATCGCGGCGTCTTCCAGTTCCCACGGCATGCCTTTGAAGAACTGGCGGAAGATGAAGACGAACAATGCCCCACGCAACCCCATCCCAACTGCCGACGGTACGATGAAGGGCCAATAGGATTCCAGCCAGTGCAGGTCGGCGAAGAGGATAAACAGTTGGATGATAATGGCGTGCGGCGGCACGATCATCGCAAACAGCACCAACATGAATAGCCGCTCCCGCCCGGGAAAGCGGAAGCGCGCAAAGCCGTATCCCACGATAGCGCAGGAGATGGTCTGCAAGATCGCGCAGACGCCGGCCACCAGGGCCGTGTTCTTGAACGAGAGGGCATATTCCAACGCCGCATAGGCCCGGGAGTAATTCTCGAACGCCCACCGGCGCGGGATCCACACGACGGTCGGGTCGTACAGATCCATGACGTGCATCAGTGACGTGGAAAGCAGGCGCAGGATCGGCATGACGAAGATGAAGGCGACGTCCACCAGCAGCAGCAACACGACTAACCGCAACACGATCCTGCGGGCGCGTATCCCCCACAACCGCCGTAGCCAGGACGTCTTTTTCATCGTTCACCCCGGTAGAAGACAAATCTGCTGACAATGACAAAGACCAGGATGACCAACGCGAAGACCAGGACAAAGTAGATGTTGCCCAGTGCCGATGGGTAGCCCAGGCGCAATTGGAGCGTGAAGGTCACCAGGCGAATGTAATTCAGCACAGAGTTAAAGTAATCGGTGAAGGAGTCAATGATCGTGTAGATGATGTTGACGAGGATCACTGGCGAGAGCATCGGCAGCGTGATCTTCCAGAACATGCCCCAGGTCGACGCGCCGTCCACCTGCGCCACTTCGTAGAGCGCCGGGTCAATGCTCTTGAGGCCCGCGATAAAGATCAGGATCTGCACGCCCGAACGCCACAGCACGAAGATGGAGCGGTTTAGAAAGGAGAGAAACGCGGGCATACGGTCACCCAGGTAAATGTAGAGGAACTGTTGTGCCCCCTCGCCCCGAAAGAGCACCAGTTGATTGCCCAACATGTCAAACATGCGGCCGACGACCACGGCCGAACCGATCACGACAGGTAAGAAGAAGATAGCCCGAAAGATGGTTTGGCCCGGCACGGGTTGCATCGCCAGCATCGCCACCGCCAGTGAAAAGGCCAGGATGAACGGCACGTCCACTACCAGGTTGACCAGTGTGTCCAACAGGTGGGGCACAAACTCGATGTCAATCGTGAACGCCTCGACATAGTTCGCCAGGCCGACAAACCCGGGTTGTTCCTGGCGGGTGGCTAATTTCGTGTCGGTCAGGCTCAAAAAGCCATTCCGGATGAGCGGTATAAACAGGAAGACGAGAAACCCCAATATCCAAAAGGCGATGAACATATAGCCCGTAAGGGCCTGACGTCGTCTGAGGGATAGATGCATCTAGTCCTCTCCCCGTATTGGCAGGCTGGAAAGCCTGCCCCACAGCACGGCGAAATCCTGTGCAGGTACCGATACCCGCCCTGCCGCATAAGGCTGTGTGCTGTAGTTGACCACCACGCGCGTCCCATCCTCGTAAGTCGTCTGGTACACGTCTTCCGCCAGCCGCGCGTGGCCAACGATAAACTGGTTTGCCAACGGCGCCAACGTCTCCATGGCCTGGTATTGGCGGATGATTTCATCGCGCCAGAAACCGTACTGTGTGCTATAGAACCCGCTGGTCTGTGTGCGGAGGAGCAGCGAAGAACTGGCCTGGGTCAGCGAAAAGATCGGGACGGCCCCATACTCGACGTAACGCAGAAACGTGCGTTTCCCATCGTTGTAGACGTTGTAAGACTCGCCGCTATAGGAAAGCAGGCCGTGCGCCACGATCTGGTAGAAGGGCACTGTCTCGTCGAAGAGATCATAGTGTGTGCTATCCAGCGGCACTCCGTCCACCATGTCGGCGTATGGGATGGCATAGGAGTTGCCGCCCTTCATCGCCACTGCGCCGAACTGTTCCCGCACCAGGCGGGCGATCTGCATCCAAGAGGCGGCAAAGTTTTCGCGGGAGAGTGGGTAGCGGTCGTTGGTATCGGGCCAGGCCAACGTCGCAAAGTAGTCCAGCCACAGGCCACTGGCGCCCAGGTCGGCCATTTCGGGTACGTCGCGCACGGCAAACTTGCGCAAGGAGACCTGCGGGTTCAGAAGATAGGTCCCTTCCACGGCGACCGGCAGGCCATCCACGCCGCGGATGGCATCTGAGAATGGGAACACGCCCCGCGCCCCGGGCGCCGCGGTTAAGTAATTGTCGTGCAGATAAAGTCGCTGCCCACGCGCAGATACGTCATTGGCCAGCGCGCGCAGCCCGTCTGCGCCACCCACGCGTGGCTCGACCGGCAGGCGCTGTGGGTAACGGAACGCGACGAAGCCCCGGTTCCAGCCCAGCAAGATTACGTCCAGGCGCGAGACGCCAGCCGCTTCCAAATCTGCCAGCATCTCCTGCGCCTCGGCGAAGGTCGTCATCTTGATCAGGTCACGCAGGAACCAGGTGCTGCGTTCGATGCCCATGAAGAACAGCAGGCGTATCAGTGGCACGTCGTCACCGATGCGGTGTGCCCCGCGCTCGTGGATCAGGAACTCGCGGTAGCGCGTCGCCATGCCGACGTAGTTGGCGCTCTCGCCGGTCAAGAAGCAATAGCGGATCTCCCGGTCGCCGGTGGTGCGTCCCGGCTCGTACAGCCGCGTCGGCTGTCCGCCCGTCAGCGAGAAGCGTCCCTTGCGTCGAAAGACGAACTGGGTCCAGACGTGGTTGTAACTGATGCCCTTACCGCTGCGTCCGACGGCGATGCTGGCGTCAAAGTCCCCCTGTGTGATCATGGCTGCAAAGGCTGCATCACCGCTGACCAGGCCAAAGACTGGCAGCACGGCCGGTTGGTAGAAGAAAGGCCGGCTTTCGGGGGAGAACGTGTCGTCGCCGTAGATCACGGCGGAAATCTCCTGCACCGCTTGTGGGTGTGGAGTGGTATAGTGCATGAGCGCTCCACTTCCGTCGGGGAAAACGATATAGCCCTCCTCACCATCGTGCGTCGCACCGAAAAAGGAGAGCACGTCCATCGTAACCAGACGGTTCTCACTGCTCTCGACGACTTCGGCTTCCGGGACGATCACTCGCAGCAAGTCATCCTGCACCGTATAGATCACACCCAGCGCGAAACCATCCGACGGGAAGCGATAGGTCGCATGCACGCCCCCCTCCACTGGCGCAAAGTCCACCTCCATCTCTGCGAGGTCAACCACCTTGGCCTGGCCGCGGTCCGGGCCGGTGTAGTTCACCAGGATGGGCGACTCGATCCGCCTGTGCCAGGTCTGGCTAACCTCGCCATTGTCGCTCAGGTCGGCTGGGCTGCTGTACCATAGCCGTCCATTGCGCCTGTCCTCGACGATCAGCGCCGACGTGGCGCGCCTGAGATAGAGCCGCAACGCCTCGTTCTCTCCCACCAGGTCATAGTCGTCCGGCACGTCGGGATGGCGGTCTGTAAGCGCCGGCCAGCCGTCCAACGCAGCAGGCAGGGCAGCAGGCGGATTGATGCGCGGCTTCGTCTCCGGCGGCGGCACGATCGTCGCATCCCTGCCGCCACAGCCTGCCAGTAATACGATCAGAACCAGTACATTCCAGAAATAGATGGCAATACGCCGTTTCACCACTCGTAACCTTTTGTACAAATCGCAAATCGCAAATTGCAAATCGCCTATCGCCTATCGCCTATCGCAAATCGCCATTCGCCATTCGCCATTCGCCATTCGTCCATTCGCCACTCGCCCATTCGTGGATTCCTAATACCGCCTCACGTATATCTCCAGCAGTATCTGGCGCACAAACCGCACGATCTCACTGGTGAGCGCGTAGACCAACCCCACTAGAACCCAAATCATCAACATTCCCAGCAGCGTGAGCGCCATCACGACGATGGCCTGCCTGGTCTCAAAACTGTGCTCCGTTTTGATCTGCTGGAGGAACTGCCAGGCCACCAGCGCCCAGATCACAACCTGCCCCGCGTGCCACAGCGCTCGTTCATCCCACGTAATCAGGTGGGTCACCAGGTTGATCGGCAACGTCAGCACGATGAACGGCCACAGCGCCCACGCGCTCGAGATCACGATGCGGCGGAAGGTTCCTTCGCCGTAAAAGACCTCACCCACCGCCAGCGCCGCAATACACCAGGTAACCCAGGGAATCAGCATCTTGCCGCCCTCGAACAGCAACCGCGTCTCTTCCGGTCGCTGCACCCGGTAGTGAAAGCTCAAGACGGCCAGGCCCACGACCCGCACGACGATTGCCAGCAGGAGCAGGGCCGGCGCGGCCCATAACCCGCTGTGCTCGCGTAGATGGCGCAGCGTCGTCACCAATCGGCGCAGGCCGCGCGACAGCGTGTGCCCGCCCAGGATGGCCACGGCCAGGAGCGCGATCATGCCCAGCCCGAGCAGATTGAAGTGCGAACGCATCCAGACGTAGCGATATTCACGGAAGGCGTCGGAATAGCCATACTTGTTCTCGGCGTAGCGGTACTCTTGCATCGCCTCGACAAAGCGCTCCTGGCGCATCAGCGCCTTGCCCAACCCGGAATGGGCCAGCGCAAAGTTGGTGTTGTACTGCGCGATCTGGCCCCACAGCGCAGCCGCCTCGTCGTACTTGCCGTCGAAATACTCGTGGCTGGCCTGGTGGATCAGGCGCATCAGCGCCGTCGGGCGGAAAATCTGGATGCTGCCACGCCCGGCGTCGAGCACGTACAGGCGGCCTTCTGTGCCCGCGACGATGCTGACCGGCTGGGCAAACGATCCTGCACTCAGTCCCGTACCGCCGAAAATCGTCAACAGGTTACCGGCCTGATCATACTGGTAGATCAGATTCCTTTGCCCGTCAATCACGGAGACGATGCCCAACTCGTCCACCGCCACGTCCATAAACATGGGGTAGAGGGTGAAGGGGACGTTCATATTGCGTGCTCCGTCCCAGCGCCACTTGACCTCGTTCTCGCCGAACTCAATGCCTTCCTTGCCCAACAGTTTGTCCCACAGCCGGCCAGCGCCGGTCCGCGTTCCAACCTCGCCATAGACGTTCTCGCCGATCGAATTGAGTCGCTGGATCTGATCGCGTGGCAGGACCGGTGAGACCGCATAGATGAAACCCCAGGCATCCAGGTGAATGTTGCGCAACGGCGCCGGTCGCACGCGCAACATGCGCCGGCGCTGGGCCTTGGAGGCCAGCACGCGCGCCAGCACGCGCGCCAGGTTGAACGTGATGCGCGTGCGGCCGAAAAAGCCACGGAAGCGCTCCGTGCCGTCCATCACCACCACGCCCAGGTTGTCTTCGCTGCCGGCTGCCGCATAGATAAACCCGCGCTGGTCTACGACGAGTTTGCTCGGCTTGAAGTCAAAGCCGGCCAGAAAGTCCGAGGCCGGTTTGTGGTACTCGGCCTTGAACGTGCCATCTGGCGTGAAATCCACCACGCGCCCATTGGCGGTATCGGCAACCCAGATGTCGCCTTCCACATCCACAAACACGCCTTCAGGCGCGGTTAACCCCCCCCGCTCGCCGCCGGTCTCGAACGAGAACTCGCCAGCGCTGTTCAATACGACGATCCGGTTGTTGCCCGTATCGGCCACCAACAGGTTGCCCGTTGCCGGGTCCAGGAAGAGATCCTGGGGCGACGAGAACGCGCCGCAAGCCAGTACCTCGCCGCTGATGGTGCCCGTGTGCATGTATCCGGCCGGTGCGGGGACACGCCGCCCATCGCTGTCAATCGTGTAACTGGGGATGATCGGCCCGTCGGCACTGGCCAGGATCAGGTCGTTGCACGCCAGCCACAGCGCCAGCACGATGATAAGGACGTACTTGGGTTTCTTCTTCACGACTGTGCGCCTCTTGTCAGATCAGAAACCAGGTTTTTTCCCAAAAACCTGGTTTCTTTTTACGCTTTGATGCCCGAATAGGACATCGTTTCCATCACGAAACGCTGCAACAGCAGGAAGAGGATGAGGGTAGGCAGCGTCACGACCAGGCTGGCCGCCGCGACCGCTCCCCAGCGCGCCACCACCCCAGGCCCCCCGCCGATCTCGCTCATCACCAGCGGCAGCGTCTTCATCTGCTCGCTGCGCGTAAAGATCAGCGGGGTAAAAAAGTCGTTCCACGTGCCGATGAAGGCAAAGATGATCAGCGTGATCCAGGCCGGGCGCACCAGCGGCATCACCACTTTCCAGAAGACGCCCAGTTCGGACGCGCCGTCAATCTTGGCCGCCTCGATCAACTCGACCGGCACCTGCTCCATGAACTGCTTCATCAAGAACAATCCGTACGATCCTGCCAGCGCAGGGACGATCAATCCGGCGTATGTATCAATCAGGCCCAGCCGGTCCACGATCAGATAACGCGGAATCTGCGTCACCTCGGGGGCAAACATCAGGGTTGAGATGACGATGGAGAAGAAGAGCTTGCCGCCTGGCATGCGCGGGTACTTGGCCAGCGGGTAGGCGGCCATGCTGCTCACGATCACGCCTGCGCCCACCGTGACCACTGTCACGAACAGGCTGTTGAAGGCGTAGCGCACGAAGGGCACCGAGAGCGCATCAATCGCCAGCAACAACTCGGCAAAGTTGCGCACCGTCGGGTGACGCACGAAAAAGCGCGGTGGGTAGAGGAACATCTCTTCCAGCGGCTTGAATGCGGTAGAGACCATGTAGACGATGGGCAGCAGTGTAAACGTCGCCAGCAGGGTGATCAAAAAGTACTCGAGCGGCGTTGCTCGCCTGAGCGCTTTTGAACCCACCCTCGGTCTTATGATTCGTAATTTCATCGGCAACTTCCTGTCCAAGATCAGAAACCGGGTTTTCCGGAAAAAACCCGGTTTCTTGCTATTTTTCACTGAACAGCCGCATGGCGCCGCGCCCCAACACGAACGTAAATATAAACAGTACGACGGCGATGGCGGCGGCGTAGCCCATCTCGAAGCGGATGAAGCCGTAATCGTACAGGTGGGCGACGATGGTGTGTCCGGCGTACAGCGGGCTGGGCAACCCCGCCACTTGCGCCGCCACCTGGAACACGGCAAACGAGTTCACGATCGCCATGACTGCGCCGAACAGCAGTTGTGGGCGCATCACCGGCAGCGTGATGTAGAACACCTCCTGCAGCGCGCTTCTGATGCCGTCCACCATGCCAGCCTCGTATAACTCGTGGGGCACGTCCTGCAAGCCGGCCAGGAAAACGAGGAAACTGGTGCCCATGCTCATCCATAGCGAGATGACGATGATTACCGGCAGGATCGTGGACTGTTCGCGCAGCCAGGCGACTGGCTCGCTGATCAGGCCGATCTCGATCAGTAAATAGTTCAATACTCCATAGCGGTCGTTGGCAAAGAGGTACAGCCAAATCACCGACATGGCGATGCTGCTGGTGATGGAGGGAGTATAGAAGGCCAGTGTATAGCCTTGACGGAAGCGCAGCCGGTTGATGAACCAGGCCAGGGTAAACGATATCGCATACCCCAGCGGGCCGGTGATCACCGAGAACAGGAGCGTGTTCTTGACTGCGATCAAGAAAATGTCGTCTTCTACGAAGAGCAGCCGGTAGTTCGATAGCCCAATCCAGCGTGGCGGCTCGAGCACGTTAAAGTAGGTGAAGCTCAAGTAGACTGCTGTCGCCACCGGTGCGATGACGAACACCAGGAACAGCACGATGAAGGGCAGCATGAACAGGTACAGGGTGTGGTATTCGTGCCAGGCGTAGCGGATGGTTTGCCAGCGACGGGTAAGCGCGCTCATCAGAAACTCCCTACGTAATCCGTAATGCGTAATCCGTAATTTACGCATTACGAATTACGAATTATTCGGTAACTCCAAATTCCTCCTGCTTCTTGCGCAATTCGCGGTTGATCGCGCGGACCGCATCGTCCAGCGCCTCGCGCGAGTTAGAACCTTGCAGGACGACTTCGTTCCAGGCATTGTCCACGTGGCGGGGCGTGAAATAACCTCCCAGGACGACGGGGCGTTCCTGGAACCACCGCCATTGCTCGGAGATGGCCTCAATGTCGTGACGTGGCCAGGCCATCCCTTGCAGCGCCTCGACGTTGGCCGTGTTCCAACGCGCCTCAACCCCCAGCAGCGCCTCGAGCTCGACCCCGTAGCGCAACTGCGTCTCGGTGCTGGTCCACCACTTGACGAATTCCCACGCTTCCCGCGGATGCTCCGACTGCTTAAAGATCACCACCGCGTTGCCCGAGCCGCCCGTGGCGCGGGAGATCGTGCCATCCGACATCGGTATACCTGGTATGGGGGCCATCTCCCAGCGCCCCATCAACTCGCGCGCGGCCGTGGAAAGCAAGACGTACGTCCAATAGTCGGCCATGCCGATGGGGATTTCGCCCGTCTTGAAGCGGTTGAAAAAGTCGGCGTACTTGGGGATGTGGTAGTTGGTGTACAACGACGTCCATTCGTTGAAGGCTGCCAGTCCATCCGAGGTGTCCAATGCCGACCGTAATCCATCCTCCGTGTAATAATCGCCGCCATGCTGGAAGAGGAAGGGCGTTAACCCCTCTGGCCCCGGTGGGTAGTAAAAGTCAAGCCCGTTCTGGTGCAATACCCACATCATATCGTACAGCTCGTCCCACGTTTGCGGTGGCTTCAGCCCCAGCGCGTCCAAAATGTCGGTGCGATAGAACATCATGCTAAAGTTCTGTGTTTCGGGGACCGCGTACACTTGACCGCGATACGTGTAGGGGATCAGCGCACCGGACCGGAAGCGAGTCACGGCCTGCTCATAATCGTCGAACTGGCTCATCGGCACGAGCGCGTTGCGGATGGCAAACTCGACCGGCAGGTTCGGATTGACGGCGCACGCCACGTCAGGGGCCTTGCCCGCGGTGGCCGCCAGCAAGAGCACGCTCATGTCTCCTGCGCCCAACGAACCTGGGGGCACAATGTGCAGATTGACCAGGATGCCGGTCTTGGGCGTGAAAGTCTCTTCGATCATTTCCTTCATGATCTTGCCCCATTCCACGCCGCGCGCCATCCAGACCTCCAACACGACCGCTTCCTCCGCATCTTCCGGCCCATACACGTTGCCGATCACGGTGTACTGTTTGCGGAAAGAGGCCGCAAAGTTGACCGCCGTCAGGTACCACTGGGCCAGCATGCCAGCGTCTCCCGCTGGCATCTTTGTATCTGGCGAGGCGATGACGATGGAATCTACCTCGAATTCGCCCTCCTGTAGATCCAACGTCCAATAACCCAGCATGGATTGTGTCTCGCTGAGTTGCAGCAGGCGATTGGGGACGGTATCGGGCCTGGCAGCCATGTTGCGCAGTTGCGAGGCGACCTCCAGCAACGTGTCTGCACTGGTGGGGCGAATCCCCGCGATTTCGGTCAGGCGAGCCGCTTCGCCCTCCAAGGCCTGGGCCATCGCCATGAGGCGCGGCACCAGGTCGGGGATTTCCTTCTCCATGTTCCATTCCATCAGCGGGTCCGGCTGCGAGCCGGTGAGCAGGGTCACGTGCCGCGCCAGGTCTGACATCTCGCGGGTCACGCCATCCACCACGCGCACCGTCTCTGCCGCCGGCCCCACCACCGAGCGCATCTCCAGTACGTGCTCGCCCGCCGTCAGATAAAAGAGGTAGGGCTCGTTCGTCGCGGGGTCCGCAAGCGTCTTCAGTTGCCAATACCAGTTGTAGGGGAATTTCGCCTCGCGCATCTCGTCGAACGGGTATGCGCCGTCAATCGTCAACTGGCGGTAGACCGGCATGCGCGACCAGTCGCCGTGCCAGAACTTGACCCCGACCTTGTAGAGGCCATCCTCCGGCACCGTGAAGCGCCAACTGGCGCGTTCCCCGGCGCGCCGCCAGCGCCACCCGCCGAACACGTTCAGCCGGAAGTTGCCGAGCGCGGGCGGGTTGGCCGCCGGGTTGGGGCTGTAGTTGCGGGTTAGCGTGGGGGTTGACTTGTACTCCGCTTCCTCTCCCTCGATCACCACCTTGACGTCGTGGGTGGGCTTGTACCCGCGCTCGTCGTAGCGGGCGCGCACGACCTCATACAGCGGAATGTCGGGGGGAGACAAGAGGCTGAGGCGGGCAATCGCGAGCGGCTCACGGATAAATCCCAGGCGAACGGTATGCCCCCCCGCCTCCAGGTAAAAGAGGTATGGATCGCGGTACATCCCCAGCGCGTCTTCGAAAATCTGGAACCGCCAACGGGGCGCCTCTTGCTGGGAGGGGCGGATGTCGTTGCCCTGGTTGTCGCGGACGGGAGGGTGTGCATCTTTCCAGGTGCGGTCAAAGGCCAGCCGGCGCGCCTCGATGAAGGGGTACGCGCCGTCAATCTGCACGCTGCGTTGAATCGAGGCGCGCTTGCCCTCCAGCGGATAGTACTCGAGGCCCAGGTTGTAGAGGCCGCTGGCGGGCACGTCAAAAGTCCACTCGACCCAACCCTCACCTGCGCCCTCCCGCCACGCCAGGGCAGCCTCTGCGCGCCCGCCGACGCCGGTCAATGGTTCCAGGTCGGCATTGGATTGTGCTGTATAGTCCAGGCCTGCCAGGCCAATCCAGACGTCAGGCGCAGGCTGGTAACCCTTATTTTCGTACTCGATCAGCCGCTCGGCGTAGTAGGGCTCTGGGGCTTCAGATCCCCACTGCGCCGCGTTGGCCGTCAGGCGCGCAAAGCGGTCCCCGCTGGTAGAGTGCACGAATGCCTGGAGCGGGAGCGATTCGGTGCACAGCACCAGGACAAGTGCAGACGCTATCGCCAGCCGCCTCCAGTGTTGGAGGTTGAGAATGTGGCGAAAATGGGTCTTCAAATTCATTCTCCGGTCAAGACGAACAGTTTGCCTGGATCACCAACGCGCCTGGTGGCCTGACGACGACGCCCCCGGGGACGGGGGCTACGAGCCTTCAAAAGGCGAGATTCTTCGTCGCTGCGCTCCTCAGAATGACGAAGGCTGCTGCGCTCCTCAGAATGACGAAGGCTGCTGCGCTCCTTAGAATGACGAAGGCTGCTGCGCTCCTCAGAATGACGAAGGCTACTCGCTGATTTGCCCGGCCCGGCGAAAGAACTCCTGGTTCAGTGTAGGAACGACCTGGTCCGCCTTGACGGCCGCGATGTACTGCGCCAGGTAATCCGATGCCAGGCGCACGAGCGTTTGTCCCTTCTCCACACTCGCGGTGCGGGCGTCGCCGGCGTAGTGGTCGGGATAATCGCTGTACCACCAGATGCCACTGAAAGTGGGCGGCAGGTCCTTCATGCGGTTCAGCGGCAGGGCCGGCTGCTCAGGCACCCGCTCCATCTTTACCAGCTCAGGATAGGTGCCCAGGACCATGCTGGTTTCCTGCTCACAGGCGTGCCCGCCAAATGACGTTGCGCGTATGCTCTCCCATTCTTTCTCGCCTTCCGGGGAGAGCGTACGCACCGGGAAGTACAGCGCATACGGTTTTTCTTCCCACAGGCTGCACTGCCCCAAAAACCCCAGGAGGTATTCGTTACCGCCGTGCGCATTGTAGACCACGATCTTCTTGAAGCCGTTCCGCCCGATCTCGTCGAACACACCCTGGATGAGGTCGAGGAGCAGCGTCGGTTTGACCGTCACGGTGCCAGGGAAGCAGCGCGCTTCGTAGATCTGGCCAAAGTAGAATGGCGGGAAGACGACGGCCGGTTCCTTTTCCGCTGCCAGGCAGGCTACTTTGTGTCCAACGAGATAGTCCGTGCCCAAAGGTAAATGCTCGCTGTGCCTTTCAAGCACGCCCATAGCGATCACGCACACGCCTGTCTCGCGCACTGCCCTGGCGAACTCTGGCGCGGTCAACTGTTCCCACTGCATCGCGTTTCTCCTTTTCCTAATCCGTTTATCCGTTTCTTCATCCGTTGACCCGTTTAGCCCTTGATGCCCGAGATCACCACGCCCTGGATGAATAGCCTTTGGGCAAAGAAGAAGATGAGGATGCAAGGCAGCATCGCCACGGTCGAGGCGGCCATCAGCGGGGCCAGGTTGCGCGAATAAAGCGCCTGGAAGGATTGCAGCCCCAACGCCACGGTCCACTTATCTCTACTCTGCAGATAGATCAAGGGGTAGAAAAAGTCGTTCCAGGCCCACAGGCTGTGGAAGATGGCCACCGTGGCCAGGGCGGGTGCAGCCTGGGGCAGAATGATGTGCCAGAGAGTGCTCAAGGGGCCGCAGCCATCAATGCGCGCCGCGTCGTCCAGTTCCAGCGGGACGGTCATGATATACTGGCGCAACAAAAAGACGTCCCACGCGTTGGCGAAAAAGGCCGGCACGATCAGTGGCAGGAGCGTGTCGTACCAGCCGATCTTGCTGAAGACGACAAACTGAGGGATCAGCGTCACCTGGCCGGGCAACATGATCGTGGACAACAGCACCAGGAACAGGACGCCCAACCCCCTGGCCCGAAACCGTGCAAAGCCGTAGGCCACGAACGTACAGGAGACCAGCACACCCACGGTCGTCGTGACGACGACGAGGAGGGAGTTGAGCAGATATTTCGTAAAGGGCACCATGGTCAACGCCTGGGGATAGTTTTCCCAGTGCAGGCGGACGTCTGAAATGCGCCGGCCGTCCAGCACCCGCAGTTCGTAGCGTTCAGCCGGGTTGTCGGGATTGACAAAGATTCCCATCGCGCTTTCCTTTTCGAGCAGGGCCAGTTCGCGCATGTGCCCCTCGACAGGAATGGCGTAAATGTAGCACTTGCGGCCTTCAATCACGACGGTGCGCGCGTCGCGGGGAATCCATTGGGGCGGGAAGAGGGTGGAAGACTCTTTGGTTTTGAGCGAGGTGGAAAGCATCCAGACCATGGGCATCAAGACCAGGACAGATCCTATCGCCAGCAATGTCAGGGCGATGGCCTGCGTGGTCAGCCTTTGAAACTTTATGCCTTTCAGCGTCGTGGCAAGTGCTGCCATCTCTCTACCTCCTTCTCAATTCGCCTTCGTAATAGACCCAGGCGGCCGAGCTTCTGAAGATCAGCAAGGTCAGAATCAGCACGATCAACAGGAGAATCCAGGCCAGCGCCGAGGCGTACCCCATTTGATGGTAACGGAAGGCGTTGTTGTAGAGATACAAGTTATAGAACAGCGTAGCCTCGGCCGGGCCGCCATCCGTCATCACGTAGGCCTGCGTAAAGTACTGAAAGGTGCCGATGATACCGATCACCAGGTTGTAGAAGATGACGGGGGTGATCAGGGGCAGCGAGATGCGCCAGAAACGTTGCCAAGTGTTGGCGCCATCTATGGTGGCTGCCTCGTACAGCGTCGTTGGGATTGCTTGCAGTCCGGCCAGGTAGATGATCATACCCCCGCCCACACTCCACAGGCTCATGACGATCAGCGCTGGCAAGGCCCACTGGGGATCCGCCAGCCAACCAGGCCCTCTGATGTTGAACCAACCCAGGATCCAGTTGATGATGCCGAAGCGTGGGTTAAAGATGTACATCCACAAAATGGACACAGCCACGCCAGAGACGACCGACGGCATGTAGTACACGGTCCGCCAGACCGCGATGCCCGGCGCCTTGGTGTTGAGCAACAGCGCCAGCGCCAGCCCGACTGTCAGGCCCAGCGGGATGGCGACGATGGCGTACGTCAGCGTCACCTGCAGCGAATGCCAGAACTTGGGATCTCCAGTAAACACCTTGACATAGTTCAGGAAGCCGATGAGCTGCAGTGGCTTGGCAATGTCGTACCTGGACAGCGAGAACACCAAAGAGGCAATCATTGGCCCGCCGGTGAAGAGGATAAAGCCTACGATCCAGGGGCTGATCAGGATGTACGCCCAGATAGCCTCGCGGCGGGCCAGGCT
>Ga0172363_10000081_pt1 | contig 54471 bp, 52 predicted proteins | sample LakKivs2_kivu2a2_FD_114541 | JGI IMG/M metagenome (GOLD analysis project Ga0172363, IMG submission 114541) | Sediment microbial communities from Lake Kivu, Rwanda - Sediment s2_kivu2a2 | ecosystem: Environmental > Aquatic > Freshwater > Lake > Sediment | place: Rwanda: Western Province, Lake... | reverse complement strand
GAAGTCAGTCTCTCAATTAGGTATCCTCGATAGAATATCTCTTCGAGGAGAGTTCCTGTCAGGAAGAGGCTGAAGCGTATGGGGAAACCGTGTTCCATTATCATTGGCTGGAGGCTCCTCAGTCCCTCAAGCCCAATTGCGGTCAGGGCGAAATAGCTACCAATCCAAGCTAATAGAAGCATGAGGTACGTCAGAATACCGGACCACAGGTATCTCCATTTCAGATTTCCAAATCCGATGCTTTCTAGATTATGGCCTTCAACTCGAGGTATCCAGAAAGCGAGCAACAATAGAAGGATCAACCACTCAACTAGGAGTGCCATCCCGATATGAATGTCACCAGGCCTCTCTGGAAGAAGAACATCCCGCAACACAAAATCTGTCGCTAGAACAATGGTTAAGCCAACTGCATAGCTCCATACCTTGTGAACCAAAGAGAATCTATGGCTTTTAGAAACACTATCATTCCCCATCCGTATCATTCCCCAAAAAATGTTAATTGCATTAGTCTGCGTGCAAAGTGGATATGTTTCCCGCAATTCTCCACACCCTCTTATTTTTCCTAGTTTTCAGGCATGAAAACAGGGTGGTTTAGGACATGTTCACCGAGATACTCCATGTGCTAGAACGGTTCAATGTTTCGAAAGCAATGAAGATTATTGGGCAATTCATACTAATTAATCCTCCATAGGCATTAATCGTCTATGTGGGGATAATGATGGATGTCTTCGAAGCCATCCAGAGGAGAAGGTCAATCCGAGCGTACGATCCAAAGCCTGTTCCAGAAGATGTTCTGGAGAAGATCTTAGAATCAGCCAGGCTGGCCCCCTCAGCCAGCAACCTCCAGCCTTGGCACTTCATAGTCGTGAAGGATGCTAGAAAGAGAGAAAAGATCTCGGAAGGCAGAATCTTTGCTGGATTTCTGAAAGAATCACCAGTCGTAATTGTCGGCTGCGGCGACCAAAAAGCTTCTCCCAAATGGTATACGGTCGACATCACAATCGCTATACAAAACATGGTTCTAACCGCCACGTCTGAGGGTCTAGGCACCTGCTGGATCGGAGACTTCAACGAGAATCAAGTAAAGGAGACGCTGAAAATTCCAGAAAACCTAAGAGTGGTCGCTCTTCTAGCCCTCGGCTATCCGCGTGAGAAACTTGATCTAATTGCAAGAATAGAAAAAATCATACGAAGAAAAAAATCGTTGAAGGAGATTGTAAGCTTCGAGGAATATAAAAAACCTCGTTAATGCTACGAGCGCACGATTTTTCGCGTTTTCTGTTTCTCGTTCGTCTAGGAGTACATGCTTTGTTGCAGAGTGTCCCTCCAAATTTCTTGCGAAATATCTCGGGAATCTGAGCCAAAAAATCTTGAGTTACAAGTCCCTGCGAAGCTATCGATAAAGAAACGTTTATATCTTAAGAAGCTCGCTAGTATAGAGTGCGATCGATCGTCTAGTTGTTCGCTTCCACAGCTTCGTGGCGGCGTCGGCTCAGACGCTGAAGGCTCTTTGAGCCTATGGATGAAGAAGCTGACCTCCAGTTGTGGAAACACGCGTGAAGACCCAAAAAAACGGCAAACTTGCTGGAGATTTTGGGTCCGAGACTGGTTCATAGCTTATCCGTCAATCCTTGGCTGGCAGTATGCGAATCGTCTCCTACTTTAACACCGGTTGATCCTGCCGGACCCCACTGCTATCGGGATAAGACTAAGCCATGCGAGTCATGCGTCTCCAAGCCATGTTGGAGATGCGGCATACGGCTCAGTAACACGTGGTTAATCTGCCCTTGGGACGGGGATAACTCCGGGAAACTGGAGCTAATACCTAGTAGGCGGGAACGCCTGGAATGGTCTCCCGCCGAAATGGCGTTGAAAACATGCTTTCAACGCTGCCCAAGGATGAGACCGCGTCCGATCAGGTTGTTGGTGAGGTAATGGCTCACCAAGCCTATAACCGGTACGGGCCCTGAGAGGGGGAGCCCGGAGATGGAACCTGAGACAAGGTTCCAGGTCCTACGGGGCGCAGCAGGCGCGAAAACTCCACAATGCACGAAAGTGCGATGGGGTTATCCCGAGTGCTGTCTGATGAAGATGGCTTTTCACTGGTGTAAGGAGCCAGTGGAATAAGGGGAGGGCAAGACTGGTGTCAGCCGCCGCGGTAATACCAGCTCCCCGAGTGGTGGGGACGATTATTGGGCCTAAAGCGTTCGTAGCCGGCTTAACAAGTCTTCCGTCAAATCTGGCGACCCAATCGTCAGGCTGCTGGGGATACTGTTAAGCTAGGGGGCGGGAGAGGCCGACGGTATTCTCAGGGTAGGGGTGAAATCCTAAGATCCTGAGAGGACCACCAGTGGCGAAGGCGGTCGGCCAGAACGCGCCCGACGGTGAGGGACGAAAGCTGGGGTAGCCAACCGGATTAGATACCCGGGTAGTCCCAGCTGTAAACTATGCAGGCTAGGTGTTGAAGCGGCTACGAGCCGCTTCAGTGCCGCAGGGAAGCCCTTAAGCCTGCCGCCTGGGGAGTACGGTCGCAAGACTGAAACTTAAAGGAATTGGCGGGGGAGCACCACAAGGGGTGAAGGCTGCGGTTCAATTGGAGTCAACGCCCGAAAGCTTACCGGGGAAGACAGCAGGATGAAGGCCAGATTGAAGGTCTTACCAGACAAGCTGAGAGGTGGCGCATGGCCGTCGTCAGTTCGTGCCGCAAGGTGTCCTGTTAAGTCAGGTAACGAACGAGACCTCCACCGTCAGTTGCCAGCGAGTCCCATTGGGACGTCGGGTACTCTGACGGGACCGCTGCCGATAAGGCAGAGGAGGGAGGAGGCAACGGCAGGTCAGTATGCCCCGAATTTCCCGGGCCACACGCGGCCTGCAATGGTAGGGACAGAGGGCTCCGACCCCGAAAGGGGAAGGCAATCCCTAAACCCTATCGTAGTTGGGACCGAGGGCTGAAACCCGCCCTCGTGAACATGGAATCCCTAGTAACCGCGCGTCACTATCGCGCAGTGAATACGTCCCCTCTCCTTGCACACACCGCCCGTCGCTCCACCCAAATTGGGTCTAGATGAGACGTGGTCTATGTGGCTGCGTCAAATCTAGGTTCAGTGAGGAGGGAGAAGTCGTAACAAGGTGGCCGTAGGGGAACCTGCGGCCGGATCACCTCCTTAGACATAAGCCAGCCAAGGGACGATAGAATTTTGGGGCTATGAACCATAACTATATGCAACCTGGAAACAGTACTGTTTCTAGGTGAAGGGCGTAGCGAATCTCTTATTCGCAATGATCGCCGTGCAGAAGCTTGACTGGACACTAGCTGGACACCGGAGCTTTCATTAAACCCGACATGATACGCCACCTGAAGGATAGCTGGGCTCGGGCGCCGAAGAAGGGCGTGACAAGCTGCGATAAGCCCCGGGTAGGCGCATGTAGCCTTAGATCCGGGGATGCCCGAATGGGACTTCCTACTGTGAGTTCCGAAGAACTCATGGTGCTCCGAACAGGAGCGGGAATCCCCCGAACTGAAACATCTTAGTAGGGGGAAGAAGAGAAACTAAACAGGATTCCCTTAGTAGCGGCGAGTGAAAGGGGAACGGTTCAAACTGAATCTCACAGGGAAACCTGTGGGAGATGTAGGGTTATGGATCCGACCTCCTCCCTGCCAACCAAGCTGAAGTGGCCTGGGAAGGCCCGCCTCAGAAGGTGATAGCCCTGTAAGCGTAAATTGGCGAGAGCTGGGTCGGCGTCCAGAGTACCAAGCCTCGATTCTGGTTTGGGAAGTTGGGAGTCACTGACTTCCAAAGCTAAATACGTCCCGAGACCGATAGCGCACTAGTACAGTGATGGAAAGCTGAAAAGTACCCCGGGAGGGGGTTCAAAAGAGCTTGAAATCAGGTGGTTATAGACGTGCGTGGCCCGAAAGGGTAGATCCCTCCAGAAGAAAACCCCGGCGACGGGAAAGTACGATGGAGGAGGACCAAGGTCACGCGTTCAGTCTCGAAACACTGGCCGGGGAGTTCATAGTCATGGCGAGCTTAAGGGCTTGAAGCCCGTAGGCGAAGGGAAACCGACATGTCCGCAGCTAGCTTTGCCTAGCGAGGGGCGAGATCTTAAAGGGTCTGGAGTCATGGCTTTGAGACTAGAAACCAGGCGATCTAGCCCTGGGCAGGGTGAAGCCGAGCGAAAGCTTGGTGGAGGCCCGAAGGGGTGCTAGCGTGCAAACTGCTCCTCTGACCTGGGGCTAGGGGCTAAAGACCAATCTAGCCTGGTGATAGCTAGTTCCCCCCGAAGTAGGTCGCAGCCTAGTCTCGAGCGAGGTGGCCGGCAGGGTAGAGCACTGATCGGGCAGCAAGGGTCCGAAAGGACCCACTGCTCATTCAAACTCCGAATCTGTCGGTACCGTAGACCTCGAGAAACGGGTACTGTGGGGTAAACTCACAGGCCGAGAGGGAAGCAACCCAGACCAGGGTTAAGGTCCCAAAATGCTGGCTAAGTGTCAAACTAAAGGGCGTCCGCAGCCTCAGACAGCGGGAAGATAGGCTTAGAAGCAGCCATTCTTTAAAGAGTGCGTAACAGCTCACCCGTCGAGGCTGAGGGCCCCTAAAATAGACGGGGCTAAGCCAGCTACCGATACCCTGGGGTACAGTCATAACGACTGTAATCTGGTAGGGGGGCGTCACGGTTGGGCAGAAGCTGGGCTATGAGGTCCAGTGGACCGACCGCGATTGCATATCCCGGTGGTAGTAACAGCATAGTCAGGTGAGAATCCTGACCGCCGTATGGGCTCAGGGTTTCCCGGCGATGCGTCGTCAGCCGGGAGTTAGTCGATCCTAAGGCCGATCTTAACCGAGTAGGCCGAATGGGAAACCGGTCAAAATTCCGGTACCACGGAGATACATGTGGTGACACTAGGCTCAGTGCCTGACGCTTCTGGATAGGCTGAGCAAGGCCGTCGCCTTGTTTAACCGCTCAAGCCTGGGGATACCATAATGGTGAGAGCCAGGCGAATGTGGGAATAGCCTCCCGTTTTAGGGGGGTTCAGTCGATTCCTGGAGCCAGTGAAAAGGACGCTGAGAGGGATTCTCCGTGCTCGTACCCAGAACCGACACAGGTGTCTCTGGGTGAGAAGCCCAAGGCGTATCGGGTTGAACCCGTGGTGAGGGAAATCGGCAAATTAGCTCCGTATCTTTGGGATAAGGGGTGCCTGCGGTTTTGGTCTACGACCGGAACCGTAGGTCGCAGTGACAAGGGGGTCCTGACTGTTTAATAAAAACATAGGGGGCTGCTAGCCCGAAAGGGTTTGTACAGCCCTTGAATCCTGGCCAGTGGCGGTACCTGAATCCTGGGTACAACTGGGTGAAGGGCCGCTAAACGCCGGGAGTAACTCTGACTCTCTTAAGGTAGCCATATGCCTTGTCGGGTAAGTTCCGACGTGCATGAATGGATCAACGAGAACCCCGCTGTCCCCACCCGGGGCCCGGTGAACCCACGTAACTCGGACGAACAGTCCGGGGATTCCCAGCGGGACAAGAAGACCCCGTGGAGTTTTACTGCAACCTGTCGCTGGAATGTGACTGCTGATGCATAGTGTAGGCGGGAGCCTCTGATCCCGGATCCTCCGGGAACCGGGGAAGGCGCCAATGAAACACCGCTCTTTGGTGGTTACGTTTCTAACTGGGGCAAAAGCCCCGGAACAACGATTGGCAGGCAGTTTGGCTGGGGCGGCACCCCCTTGAAAAAGTATCGAGGGGGCCCAACGGCCGGCTCAGGCGGGACAGAAACCCGCCGTAGAGGGCAAAGCCAAAAGCCGGCCTGACTGAATCCTCCACAGCAAGGGATTCAGAGGTGAAAGCCGGGCTTAGCGATCCTTCGTATCCCCGTCAGTGGGGGTCGGAGGTGACAGAAAAATTACCCCGGGGATAACAGGCTCGTCGCGGGCGAGAGCTCCTATCGACCCCGCGGTTTGGTACCTCGATGTCGGCTCTTCCCATCCTGGCGGTGCAGCAGTCGCCAAGGGTAAGCCTGTTCGGCTATTAAAGGGGAACGTGAGCTGGGTTTAGACCGTCGTGAGACAGGTCGGTTTTTATCTGCTGGGAATGTTGGGCGCCTGAGGGGAAGGTGTTCCCAGTACGAGAGGAACGGGGCGTCGTAGCCTACGGTATACCGGTTGTCCGACAGGGCACTGCCGGGCAGCTGCGCTATCCCGAATAAGGGCTGAAGGCATCTAAGCCCGAAGTCGGTCCCGAAAATAGGCGCCCATTCTGCGATGCTTGGGGCTTGGTGACAGGTACCTGATCGCAGACGAGGGCTGGAACAGAAGATTCCGTTGATGGAGTGGAGGTGTAAGCCTGAAGGCTTCGGCCGACAGGTTCAGCCTGCCACCCCCAATCGCCCAAGGTGTCGGGTTGAAAATAGGCTCTTGTGTCCAGGTGATATCCTGATCAATACTCTGCACGGCGCTCACTTTTCTTAGGTCAGAACACAAGAACACTAAAGGATCTTTTTGCGCGCTAGATTGCGAAATGAAGATATGCTTTCTTCTAGATGATGCTTAGGTCGTCACCAAAAGAAGGGCAAGGGCTGTAAGTATCGGAACGCTGAAGTTGTCAAAATGCCTCAGCGGACCTATTGTCAGTGCCTCGACGACTGCGCCTGTGCCGCTGGCTAACGCTGCTAAGATCATTGTCTCGTAGAAGTCAAGCATAGAGACCCCGAAATAGGTTGCTAAAGTGAATGCGAGGACTGAACCTATAAATCCAAATATGAACATGGATAGCGTCCCCTCAAAGCTTCTATAGCCGAAGGGATACTTGTGAACCTTCTTCAGCATCTTTGGAACGAGAGAGGATGCCCCATCTCCCCAGGCCATGACCATAACGGCAGACATAGCGATTTCCTTTCGTTCCCAGAGCCAGAAAACTAGAACAAGAATTGATAGAATGTAGTAAACTGGTCCATATGCGTGAAGGACCATATCTTCTGCTTCCACCATGCTTCTGGTTATCGCGCTTTCCTTCTTGAATGTGAATGAGTATATTGTGAGCAGGGCTAACCCTATAGGTATTAGAGCTGGATACCAAGGCGACGTAAATAAAGGTATCAGCAAGAATGCGTCGCCAGCAAATAGGTGGATTATCCTGCGGGTGAACTTTGCGCCAAGATTCATCAGCTTTCCGAGATACCCAGAGATGAGGATCAGTAAGAGGACATAGAAGTATATTGCGACAACGAGCATGAGGTCAGGAATTGATACGGTTATCTCCATCGTTTCCTCGACGAAATATTATTTGCATCCTTGAGAGCTTTTATCTCTAATGACTGGAGAGGCCCATTCCCTCAGCCAGGGCATTCAACCCAACAACCTTTTTACAAGGTCGACCAGAAATCTTGTGCCGTAAGCCAGATTGTTCTGGCTGATTCTCTCATCTATTCCATGCGCTAGTTTCATGAAGATGTCTAGTGGGAGATCCATTTTCATAGGAACAAACCCATAGGCAACCGTTCCAAACTTATGCCTGAAAAAGCGGCTGTCGGTGCCCGCTGGGATCATAAATGGAATGCAGACAGAGCCCGGATCGTTTTTAGCTATGAGTTCTTCTATCGCCTGAAACAGAACCGTGTCATACGGAGATACGCTACCCGGCTCCTGGGTAATGGGCTCTAATTCAATGCCTTCTAGGCTCCCAAGCGCCCTTTTAAACTGCTCTTTCAAATATGTCAAATCCTGTCCCGGAAGGAGACGACAGTCGACTACCGCCTCGCATTCACCCGGTATGACGTTCTCTTTAACGCCACTCCTTATCATAGTCGGCGCTATGGTCATACGCATCATCGCTCTTATCATCTCCGACTCCGCCACATCCTTTCTTCTAGCCCTGTCCAGAAACAAGTCTGCTAGAAACGGCGTCATTAAAAGACGGGCTCCAAGGCCGCCACCAGTTATCCCATTTATAAAGTCGCGCGCCACACCATGAACCACTATCGGCGCGCGATATCTGCCTAGATTTTCAATAATAGACGACATCTTGAGTAGTGCATTCTCTCCAATTCCCGGCATCGATGCGTGTCCTGGCGTTCCTCTTGTCCGAAGCCGAATCCAATATACCCCCTTCTCAGCAACCTGAACGATGTAGTGTCTTTTTCCATTGACAGGAAACGCGAAGCCTCCGCCCTCGTTGATCAACATCTCTGTGCGAACCTTGTCTGGATGCTTATCTACGAGCCAACCAGCACCAGCCTTTCCTGCCATCTCCTCATCCGCGGTTGCTGCGAAGATGAGTGTTCCCCTAGGTTTAAAGCCCTCTCTCTTCAGGATGGCTAGTGTCATGACTTCCATCGCTACCAGCCCCTTACAGTCGATAGCGCCTCTCCCCCATACGAAACCTTCCTTTATGACACCTGAAAAAGGATCTACGCTCCATCCTCTTGGCTCCGCTGGTACAACATCAAGATGGGAGAGCAGTAAAAGTGACTTCTTACCTTGGCCTGATAACCTCGTTAATATGTTCCCTCTATTCCTGGAAGACTCCAATAGCTCTGGTTCGAAGCCTTCTTCAGAAAAAAAGTTGTACAAGAACTCAGCCGCCGGAGTCTCGTTGCCAGGTGGGTTCTCTGTCTTGATCTTGATCAAATCTCCGAGTAGATCCGTAACCTCCCTCATAACCTCCTTATCTTCAATCAACTCTCTTCATCCCAACTAGACTGCGTTGATGATGACTGTATTTGTCACACTATTCTTTAAATGATCATGGAACGTACGCGCGAGTTTTATCCACTCCAGATAAATCAAGGACTCAGCTTCACGTAGCGCTCAAGCTCTTTTGCTGCTTCAGTTAACCCCATTCCTTTCAATGTAGTCACCGTGGGAATACCTCGATGATCCCATCCTCTCTTTTTATAGTATTCTTGTAGCATTCTCTCGTAGTCGTCTCTCCTTAAGGTGGCTCCCCTGAAAGGTCCCTCGGTAAGTGGCTCATCAAACCATCTGGAAGGTGGGTAATCCATAACCGAGTTCCATTCAGTCTGATATTCTCTAACCCAGAAGGCTCTGATCAAATTGTAAATTCTATCGGCAATCCTGTAGAGGTCCTCCAATTGAAAGTCTACACCGGTCGCCGCCTTCAAAAATTTAGAGTACCATTCAAGCGAGAATCCAAGCTCACCCCATGGGAACCTACAGGTCACCAAACTCTCGAACAAGCCTCCCCTTATTCTCTGAAGTTCTATGACCTTGTCAACCTTAGCAGCGCTGTAATTCTGCCTTCCAACCTGAACCTCCCAATAAATCACCCAAGCATCCTTATGATGAGCTCCAATAGGAGAAGTCGCAAATGCCAAGGCCATTCCAGGAGCCAAATGGCAGTCATACGCTGAAACCTCCAGCCCTTTAATATTCATAGCCCACCTTAAAGCGTGGCCTCCAAATCGGTCGGCTACTCTCCGAGTCCCCCCTGCAAGGGCATCGCCTATACCATGTCTGTAAGCAACGTCCCCGACTAGCTCCTTCGCTCTACTGAAGTCACCCCAGTCAACCTTCTCATCTATGAGCTTCTTTTCTGAGGCCTCCATAGCAAACCCTATAACATTTCCCAAGCTTATTGTGTCAATGCCATAGTCGTCCGCAAGCCTGTTCAACGTTGCAACCTTCTCTAGGTCGCCAAGACCTATATTTGACCCCAGCATAGCGACGCTCTCGTAATCCAACTCCGAAGGCGACCTATCCAAATCCTCAACTACATTACCACACCTCATATTGCAGTTGGGGCATCCCCTCTGGGAAGTCTTAATCTTTTCCATGGAGAATCCACCGATCGCTTCTGCATGCTCGAATACCCCCTCCTTAAAGTTGAAGGTTGGAAGGACACCGCTCTCTTGACTCCACTCAATTGTGGCCATAGTTCCTTGCCTACGCCAGAATTCATAGTTGGGCTTCTCTAGGATTGCTCTGCTCCCTTCCACCCCGAGCTTTCTCACTCCCTCAGGATCGAAGAGTGGGATGCTCTTTGAACCCTTGACGACTATGGCCTTCAGCCTCTTGAACCCCATCACCGCTCCAATTCCTGGCCTGCCACCGGATCGTCCGCCTTCCGAAACGACTGTGGCATAGCTAATCATGTTCTCACCCGCAGGTCCAATCAAGAGAACACCAATCTCCCTACCAAACCTGTTTCTCAACTCCTTCTCGGCTTTGAACGTACCTAAGCCCCAAAGGTCTGTTGCATCGAGGATTTCAACTCTATCATCGTCTATCCTCAGTAAGCATGGCTTCGGAGCCTTGCCCTCCAGAATTACTACATCATACCCGGCTTTCCTCAAGTGGACGGCTGCACGAGATCCGATGTTTCCGTCGCCGTAACCCCCTGTGAGCGGGCTCTTCGTGGCTAAAAGAAGCTTGCCACTGCTTGGAAGAGGCAGTCCTGTGAGAGGACCTGTTGCGAGCACAACCATGTTCTCGGGTGAGAGTGGATTTACATCCGCACTTAACTTGTCCCATAGAATCTTGATGGCGAAACCTCTTCCACCTAGAAAGGTTGAAGCCATATCAAAAGTGTAGTCATAGGTCGTTGCCCTTCTCTTAGAAAGATTTATACTGAGTATTCTACCGTTCCAACCATACATGGGCTTCACTTTAACGGTTACAGTTTTTCAATCTTTCAGTTCGGAAGGAGTAATATACTGAAAAAATAGATTATGCGCTTTTTATTAAATAAGCAAATTAACAGTTGGGACGGTGATGAGTGTACAGGTGCAATTCAAGTGTGGAAAGGCCACGAAGCGAAGCAGGTATGGAATGACATCTAAGGACAGGATGAAACGTACATTATGGTCTGCGAAGCTCTGTGTCCGCGCTGGCATGAGCTATCATGTCATAGACTCTGAGTGGAAAATCCTCTATCCAACGCCGTATGAAGTCAAGGACTTGGTCGATCACTCTCATGGTTTAAGGACAATAGTCACATTTTCAACGAAACATCACAACTCTTTGAGGTTGCTCCGACAAACTCTAAGCGGGTTTAACGCTCTAGATGAAATAGGATTGAACCTCGTCGTTGGCAATCCGGCGTATCTTACAGAAAGGGAGACTAGGAGGCCTTCAATCAGGACGCTGATCGATTCCATCAAATTCGTTCGAAAGTGCTTCAATGATCTAATGATCTTCATTGGAACCGAAGGACTGATTTCCAGAGCAGCTCAACTCAGTGTGGAGTATGATCTTATTCCCCTTATCCTACTCGACAGAGGACTTGAAGAGGACATTGCCACTGTCAGAGATACAGTAAGAAACAGCGAGATCGGGCTCTACGCTCCATTCTTGATATCGGAGAATTACCCGAGATTACTACACGATGTCCTTTTGCGCCTATCAGGGTACATTATGAGGAGGAGCTGGGTTAGAGAAGACCTCAGAAAACTGGGATATGACTTAACAGCGTCCACCCTTAGGGCCGTTATCCAAGACAAGAAACCACTTCCAACCAGAATTATGAGAAGCGATTTGGGCCGCTTTCTAAAAAAGGTAGCCTCATCGTTTACCATATACGGAAACATGAAAGAAGTAACTGAACGAATTGATCAGATCCGAAAGCTGGGCGTAACAACCATAATTGGCCTGCCTGTCAAGGAAAATGATAGGCAAATACTCTCCTTTGGAAGACTCGTCTCAAGATCAATCTGATTTTGTTGACACTAACTCTACGTGGTAGGTGCCGTGCCCCCGGTCTTAGATATCTTTTTATTTGACCATACAGCTGTAGATCTTGGGGCTGGTGAGCTGGTGGGTAGCTTTCGGGCCTGCGAGGCCTGAGGAAACTCCATCCAACATGCAGAGCCGTGACACTGTGAGGTGTAGGGCGAGAGTCCTGGCTACTGATCAGAAACGGAACGTCCATCATCAGTTGACTATGATACGTGTTAAGTCGTTGAGGATGATGATGGAAGCGGTGAAACGGCTGACCTGCGGGGTGCAAGGGCAAGTAGGCGTCTGTGAGGTCTGCGTGAGACGCGGGTGGCCTGCTTAGTCAGATGCTACCTAGAACAGAAGATGGGTTATGGCCAGCACGCCAGCCCCTCGTGCGCATTGTAGGTGTTTATTCTGGTTTTTGCAGAGACTTCTTAGTTTACATAAAGCTTCTCTGTATGCTTATGACTTCGCTGCTGTCCTTGGCTTTGCGATACGCGTTCAGGACTTCGATGTTTGTCTTCAGGAAGGTTGGTCCCCACTTCCACAGCGAGAGTACGCGGTTCGCTTGCTTCTCATAACCTATGATATATAACGCTGCTGCTAGCGCTTCGGCTGTACTGAGTTTTCCAACTTGGCCGTAGTTGACGGGGTTTCCGGCGATCAGGTAGGGTAGACATCTTGATTCTCCCTTAATCCTAAGTTGGAAGACATCATCGACGTTTATCCAACTGCAGTCTATTGCGACGATACCGTATTCCTCAGCGATTCCTCTGTCGGCCGGAGAAAAGGCTCTCTCTGAAAGTGGATCCAAGACGATGGCGTGACTTGGGAAAGACCTAGTCTTGAAAAACAACTTGACTACTCTGAAGCGTGCGAGTTTCAATGCTGTGCACTTCTTCGGGTCGCACTGTCTTAAATCGTACGCATAAAGCTTGATATTGTGTATGTTCTCTTTCTCAGCCTCCCTCCTTATCCTCAACTTCAATTCCTCACTATCGACGACGATTTATCTCTAGGGCTGCTGATTTGCTCCAGAAGGCGCACATCTCCCAGCATCTAAAATCCTAAATATCTTCTCGAATGGAACGCCCTTGCGTTGATATTCGCGTACACTTCTTCTGCTTCTCATAGCCGCGAGTATTCCGATTCTCTCTCCGATCAACTTCTACAACTTAGACTCTTTTTATTTTGGCGTGAGCCATCGGATCTTCTATGACCTTAGGTATCCAATCGACTATGTCTGTAGGGAGAATATGGTATCCTATCTCCTTAGCCACAAAGTCTCCAGCAGCTCCATTTACGAATGCACCGGCGACTGCGGATCTGAAGGGTTCAAATCCCTGCGCCAGAAAAGCTCCAACAATTCCTGAGAGGACATCCCCTGTTCCTCCGGCAGTCATCCCTCGATTATGTGCAAAGTTGAGTTTTACAGTCTCACCGTTAGAGATTATGTCCACGGGTCCTTTCAGAAGTATCACGGCTCTCAGAGTTTCAGCAGCCTCTTGAACACATCTTACTCTCTCCTGAAGCTCTTTAGGCGGTGCCTTACCCGTGAGAATCTTAAATTCACCCGAATGCGGCGTGAAAACTACGGGGAAATCGACCTTGCTTTTAGACTTGGGGAAGGCCTTTAAAGCGTCAGCGTCAAGAAGTAGAGGTTTCTTGGCCTTCCCAATCACGCTGATAACCTCTCCAACCGCCTTGACCGTATCCTCATGTAGGCCTAGGCCGGGTCCGAAGACAACAGCGTCCGAACGCTTCAGCCATTCTTCAATGACCTCTACGTTCCTCGGGTTGAGGTGTTCTCCCTCAAGCTTAACGGTGATCAGGTCCGGAGCCATAGATGCAATGTCGTGAGCCGTCTTATTCGGGGCGGCGACGTACGCCAAGTCCACGCCCACGCGTAAGGCAGCTAGGGCTGCTAGGGTGGGGGCTCCAGCAAAGGTCTCGTTTCCACCGATTATGAGGAGGCGGCCGAAGTCTCCTTTGTGCGATTCAGAAGGTCTGGGCTTTCTGACTATTAGAACGTCGCCAGGTCCTACGTATGTCTCCGCCTCTCTGGGTATGCCTATGGAAGCAACTGAGAGTTCTCCGACATATTTGCTGGCCTTTAGAAGCCCGGCTTTCGGTCTATGAAAAGAGACAGTCAAGTCAGCTAATATGGCGTCGCCGAGTATCTGGCCATTATCAGGATTTACGCCCGTTGGGAGATCTATGGCTACTTTGAAGGATTTTGATTTGTTTATTGCCTTGACCGCTTGGAGCAACGGAGGCCTAAGGGAGCCTACTGCACCTATACCGAGCAACGCGTCTACGACTACGTCTACATTGAGGCTCGGGATGAGAGAGGAATCATGGGCGATTATCGTTTCCACAGAATGAGACATCGACAATATGCTTCTCCAATTATCTTGGACGACTTTTGCTTTGATGTCCTGAGGATTTCCGATGAGGACGACGGTGACATTGTATCCCAAGCTCGCGAGGTGTCTAGCTGCAACAAATCCATCTCCACCTTTACGGCCTACACCGGAGAAGACGGCTATCCTATTTTTCTCTGACTTAAAGCGTGAGATGATCTCCCTAGAAACAGCACATCCAGCGTTTTCCATCAGCTGCGCAGGAGAGACACCGAGGTACTCAGCGTTTAGCTCCAACGCTCTCATTTCAGAACTTGAAATTGCGTCAGAAATTCCTTTACCCAAGTTTTGTCTCCTCATTTAGTATTCTTTGTGCCTATTATTATCCCGATCGATCGACTATTAATACGAAATTTTTTAAGCGTATGGATCACAGATGAATGATGGTGAAAGAGAAATGCCAAGCGCATTTGTGCTGATAAACTCTGAGATCGGAGGAGAGAATGAGGTGCTGAAGGAGCTCCGGAAGGTCCCGAATGTGAAGGAAGCTCACGTAGTTTACGGAGTTTACGACATCATAGCAAAGGTTGAGGCTGAGGACATGGACAAACTGAAGAGCGTCATAACTTGGAAGATCAGGAGGCTCGACAGGGTTAGGTCAACTCTTACCATGATCGTGGTAGAGACATAACAGAAAACTCGCCCTCTTTTTTTTCGATAAGTTTTTGTGAGAAACAACCTTTAGAAACTACTAGTGGAATACCCTAATGGATCAAGTTCTACATATTGGCATCGATGATACAGACTCCATGAGGGGAGGTTGTACCACGTACGTCGCTGCCATATTGGTTGAGAAGCTTTCCCGCCTAGGGTCAACATTCATCGACTATCCAAATCTGATTAGACTGAACCCGAACGTTCCGTGGAAAACCAGAGGAAACGGTGCCGTATGTCTACGGGTAAGTGGAATAGGGAATTCTAGAGAGGTCCGCGAAACAGTTATAGACGTCGTTGAGAGGGAATCAGACTTAGCGTCTAGGGGAACGGATCCAGGGATCGTTTTCTATGAGGGGGAGAAGATTCCAAAGGAGCTCAGAGAATTCTCCAGAGTGGCGACCCAGGACATTGTGAGGTTAAGTGAGGCCCTAGCCTTAATTAAGAAATTCAAGGCGTACGCGATTGGCTTCAACGAAGGCAGAGGGATAATCGGGGCGTTAGCCGCTGTCGGAAACTGCCTCATGGAAGACCATACTTACGAACTGATCGCATACAGGATTCAGAAAAATCGCGGAAAACCCAGAAAAATCGACTCAGACTCTGTTTTTCGCATGGACAACGAGACCAGTGGCTTAACATTTAATAATGTAGACTGGGATAGCCGCAGGATCTTAATAACGCCTAGGGGGCCTGACCCCATACTCTACGGGATCAGAGGTGAATCTCCCGGGGTTGTAGAAAACGCGAAAGACATCGTGATTGCCGACGAAGAGGTAGAAAGATGGGTCGTCTTTCGGACAAATCAGGGAACAGACGCGCATCTAACAGAGATGAGGAAGATTAGTGAAGTCCGACCGTTTAGACCAGCCGTTGTCATTGGGGCAGTTGCGACCAAACCGAAGACGATAACTGGGGGGCATGTGATTCTTGCATTAGAAGATGATACGGGTAAAATTGATTGTGCTGCGTACGAGCCTACAGGAAGGTTTAGGAAGGTTGTAAAGAAGCTTGTAGAGGGAGACGTTGTGGAGGCCTACGGAGGCGTTAGGCCAGGGTCTTCGAGACATCCTGTCACAATAAACCTTGAGAAGATGAAAATCGTCAAATTGGTCTCTAGGCTTGTATATCAAAGCCCCATGTGCCCAAACTGCGGTAAGCGTATGACATCCATGGGCAGAAGCAAGGGTTACCGGTGTGATAGATGCCATTATAAGGATGCTAAAGCCCGAAGAATCCCTGTTGAAACCGAGCGAGAGATCTCGCTCGGTCTACACATGCCCCCGCCGAGGGCGCATAGGCATCTGACGAAGCCCCCTTCCAGATATGGAAAGGAAAAATGTGGTTTTCAGGGAGTAAATTATGAACCATGGCATCATCCCTAATTTTTCTGCTTGAGTATTTTGCCTGAAAAATTGTGAGGATGCCTAACTGCTTTAACCTATTTTAAGCACACGTTTTTCAGATATTCAAAGACGGAGCGAGCAACTTTTCTATCAGGCGCGGGACCTGATGTCACCCCTAGAATACACTCGCCCCTCAGATTCTGAGCCTTCGCAAGCCCCAAGATTAGTCCGGTTGCCCCTATAATTCTTCCCTCACGATATACTGCTCCGCCTCCTTTCTCAGCAATATAGGTCGCTAGTTTTCTTGAAGTGGCCGCGACGTAGACCTTTTTTTCCCACTTCAGGGTTGGAAAGCCGCCTAGCGTTATAAAGCGCTTGCATCCCAAGCTCTTCGCAAATTCTAGGACAAGCCCACAGAGTTCATAGTGGGCTCTTACCTCATTCATGTCTGGCTGGGCATCTCCAATTAAGATAATGAGGTTGGGCTTTCCCACTGAGTCATAGTAAAATTCGTATCGCGGCAGATGACATATTCCATCATCATTTACGATCACGTATTCTGGTAGGTTTGGTGAGTAGATCTCAGCAAACTTCTTCGCCTTCACATATTCTATAAGCATTTCTGCGGATGTTCGCCCAACGTCTCCGTAACCTGGTAAGCCTCCTACAAACACCGGGTCCTTAAGTTTAGGCTTCAGGAAAACATGCATTTCTGGCTTCTTCAATTGGGTACATCCTGCCTGTAATAAACGTGTATGGCCGCGTCACATAGCTTTTTTCTTCCATAACCAGAAGCAAAGTGAGGCTATTACCGTTCATGCTTGTGTTTACAAAGAGAATTTAGTATCAATTCAAAAAACTTTAATATCCAGGAGATCACCATATTTGGCTGGAGGGGTATGCAGTGATTATGGCGTATGCCTTCATAAGTACAAAGCCTGGGACCTCAGAGGATGTAGCTGAGACACTTAGGGGTAAGGGTGGGGTTATGCGTGCTGACTCAGTGTATGGCAGGTTTGATGTGATTGCCTTGGTCCAGGCGAAGGATCTGAAGACTTTAGATGAGATGGTTTACAAGACCATTGGAAGCAACCCCAACGTCCTTCACTCGGAGACAGCGATTATTCTGTTCAGAAAGGAGTAGAAGGGTACCATCCTCCATTTTATTCTTCGCTTCTGCGGTTCAATTAAGTCAAGGCCTTTGCAGCTGCTAGCACACCCTCTAGAGCCCTCCACCGGTTCTGGGCGGAGGCGACTATGAGGGCGTCTCCGTCGGCTAAGCTGAATGACCCGTAGATTCTTTTTGCTAAGTCTGGGTACTTGGAAGAGAGATTGTGGTAAACGGTCGGGACACTCAGCATCCCATTTTTGAATGTTAAGATCGTCGCCCCTGAAGCTCCAGCCCTTACAGCGGCGTCCCTTTCGTTCATACCTGATATGATCGCTTCAGCCCTTCCTCGAAGGTGGACGATGAAGCTAGTTGGTCCGGTCTCCAAAGGCTGTAAACTCAGATACTTGACGTCCACGATGCTGTGTGCATTTAGGCGCTGTTCAAGGATCTTCTCTCCCTTGACGGTTAACTTTGAGCCGGGTCTTCCCGACGAAATGTAGCCTCCTCTCTGAAGGTCAGAAAGCATACTCTTCACAACGCCTTCGCGCTCAGATAGCCCAAGCATCTCCTTAAGACTGTAGCGGCCAACAGGCCCCTCAAATTTCAGGAGGAGTAGCATCAACAGTTCCTTAATCTCTGATCTGGTTCTTCTTGCGCCTCTAGGCATGTGAAACTCCTATTGTTAGGGGTGTTTGAATGAAGATTAATCTTTTGTCAGGTGAGTTTGACGTAAAGTGGAGTGCCCAACATCTTTGCTCAGTTCCTTAAGTCCAGGCAATATACTTGAGTACATCGCTGGAGGACGCTAAGTCTCCACGCTGATTGAAAGTCTTTTTATGGCATATATTGCTGCGGTGCCTATTGACGCGAAGATTACTGGGTTTGTAATGGCATGTATGATGGGTGGATAGGGGTAGTATAGAGGGATGAATGTGAGATAGATCGCCTCCCAGACTGATGGGTAAACTGGATAAGCCAAATAGAAGCCTATGCTTGAAAGAATTTGGTATACGAAAGTTAAGACAAAACCAGCCAGAGAGAGCTTGGCGGTAAGCTTCCACTTCTTATCCTCCTCTAAGCTCCATCTTTTTCCTAGGAATCCTCCGGCAACGCCGTACATTCCGCCGAGAAGTGCTTCTGCGGCTAAGAGGATGGGTGAGATTGTGAAGATCCAAGACGCTGGATGCGCGAATGGGTAAGGGACAAGCATGTTTATGATCATGGAAAGCATGCCTACGACTCCTCCTGTGATTTTTCCAAAGCAGAAACCGGTGACGAAGACGATCACAGTTGTAAATTCTATCAAACCTGGAAGAAATGGTATGGCGAGCCCTTTTCCGTAAGAGACGACAACTGCAACGGCGGACATTGTGGAAATCAGAGCTATTTTCCGAGCATCCATAGGATAAAAATCCTACATCCAACCATTTAAGTTTATCCATTTAGTTCGCGACAAAAAAGGCAATATGCGGTTAATCTTCTGCGTCCACATAATGTTTAAATTTTGGGTTCAGATTACTCTACTTGGTTCTCAAGGCTTAGAGTAGGGAAGCAATCGGCATAGCGGGGTGGGGTAGCCAGGCTTAACCCGCAGGGCTCATAAGAGAACTCTGAGAGACCCTGAGATCAGTAGTTCAAATCTACTCCCCGCTACCAATCGCAGGTGCTTGTCATTTCCTGTAGACTATATTTACGAGCTTTCCCTCAGAAACGATTTCTTGCACCGCTCTCTCGTCGAATGGAGCTAGATACATTCCTCCTACCAACCCGTCTAGGATTCTCAATTTTTGCAAATAGTACACTCTGGCTCCCTGTATGTTTTTGCAGACTTCAATTATGTCTTCCTTTGAGTGAAAATCTTTCACCAAGGTTGTTCTGAACTCGTAATCGATTTTAGAATCGAGCAGTATTTTGATTGAACTCTTGACGTTCTCAAACATTTCCCGCGTTAAGATGTTTCCGACAATTCCTTTGTATTTTTCTAAAGTTAGTTTCGTTTTTATGTCCATCGCAACATAGTCTATGAGGCCCCGGTCCATCAGATATTGCAGTATCGACGGGTTTGTGCCATTCGTGTCAAGCTTGACTAGATATCCCATTTCTTTGATCTCTTCAATGAACTCTGGCAAATCCCCATGCAGAGTTGGTTCTCCTCCAGTTATCTCGACGGCATCCAGAAAACCCCTTCTCTTGTTGAGATAGTTGAAGATGTAGTCCTTTGGGACTTCCTTTGTTTCCCTTATCTTCTCCGGTAAGACGAGTTCTGGGTCATAGCAGAATTTGCATCTGAGGTCGCAGCCTATAGTCCAGATTATGGCGCAGAGTCTTCCAGGATAGTCCACTAGGCTTAGCTTTTGAAAGCCACCGATCCTCATGTCTTTAACCTGAGGGTTATAGATTTGTCAAACATCTTTCTCTGCTTGAACTCTTCCTGTTTTCCCTCGTTCCACTGGTCTACAGGCCTCAGATAACCAACGACTCTGGAGTAGACTTCGCATTCCGTCTTTCCTCCTTCGACAGCACACCTCGGGCAAAGCCTATGCTCCCCAGGGACGTAGCCGTGAGTGGGGCATACACTGAAGGTGGGGGTGAGTGTGAAATAGGGCAACCTAAAGTTTTCACATACCCTACTTACGAGTGTTTTGACGGACTCGACTGGAGGGTAGCTTTCGCCCAACCATATGTGAAGAACTGTTCCACCAGTATACTTCACTTGTAGAGGATCCTGCAATTCTAGAGCCTCAAAGAGGTCGTCGGTGTAGTAGACCGGTAGCTGAGTAGAATTAGTATAGTAGGGCGCTGCCCCCCTCTTCACATCCTCTTCATTAGCCACAACTATTTCTGGATAAGTCTTCTTGTCAATCGTCGCTAGTCTGTAGGAGCATCCTTCTGCTGGTGTAGCCTCCAGATTGTAAATTTCTTCTGTCTCCGCCTGAAAGTCTTGCATCCTGTTTCTCATGAAGTCCAGAACCGTCTTTGCGAATTCCAGCCCGGTCTTGTCTCCTATTGTGCATTCTAAGAAGTTTAAGCAGCACTCGTTCATGCCTATCAGACCGATTGTGGAAAAGTGATTTTTCCAATGTTCGCCAAATCCCTCTTTGATCATCCTCAAGTAAAACTTTGAGTACGGATACAAGCCCCTCTCGGTTAATTCTTCAAGAACTTTCCTTTTCGTCATAAGGGCCTCTTTTGCGATCTCCATTAAGCGACCTAGCCTCTCGAAGAATTCCTTTTCGTCCTTTGAGAGATAGCCTAGGCGGGGCATGTTTATAGTTACTACTCCCGTTGATCCTGTTAGCGGATTTGCGCCGAAGAGTCCGCCTCCCCTCTTCTTCAGTTCTCGCTTGTCCAGTCTCAGATGGCAGCACATCGAGCGTACGTCATCGGGCTTCATGTCAGAGTTGACGAAGTTTGTGAAGTATGGAATTCCGTACTTCGCGCTGGTTTCAAAGATCCTATCGTGAACTTCGTCACTCCAGTCGAATTCCCTCGTTATGTTTATGGTTGGGATCGGAAAGGTGAAGACCCTCTCCACCGCGTCGCCTTCAAGCATCACCTCGGCCAAAGCTTTGTTGAAAGTGTCCATCTCATGTTGGAAGTCTCCGTAAGATTCTTCCATCATCTCTCCGCCCGCTATTACGGACTCTTCTTCCATGAACTTTGGGACTTTTAGGTCTAGGCTTATGTTTGTGAATGGTGTTTGGAACCCGACCCGTGTTGGCACGTTTATGTTGAACATGAACTCCTGTATGTACTGTTTGACTTCTCTGTAGTCAAGGCCATCATATCTAATGAATGGGCTTAGATATGTGTCAAAGTTGGAGAAGGCTTGGGCTCCTGCTGCTTCACCCTGCAGTGTGAAGAAGAAGTTGACCGCCTGCCCCAGGGCTACTCTGAAGTGCTTTGCTGGCCTGCTTGCTATCTTGCCCCTTACTCCTTTGAATCCGCTGAATAGTAGATCCCTTAGGTCCCAGCCAACGCAGTATGGGCCTAGAACGCTCAGATTGTGGATGTGGAAGTCCCCGTCCATGTGCGCCTCTTTGACGAGGGGTTTTGATTTGTATATTTTGTGGAGCCAGTACTGTGAGACCACCTGGGATGAGACGTGAAAGTTCAGTCCTTGGAGAGAGTAGGACATGTTTGCGTTTTCTTTTATTAGCCAGCTTTCTTTGCCTAAGTAGCCGTCCACAAGCTCCCTTATCTGATTGTGTAGGGCTCTGTATAGGATGTAGGCTTTGGCGATCTTGTAGACGCCGTTTTCAACCAGAGTCTCTTCGACCAGATCTTGGACTTGTTCTACGGTAGGGATTTCTCTAGGCTTCAACTGTTTTTTCAGCAGGCTTACTACTTTATTTGCGAGGTCCATTGAGAGTTTTTTGTCCTCAGCGCCAACGGCTTGAGAGGCTTTGAAAATTGCGTCTGCTATTTTTTCAGGTTTGAAGTCTTCAGTGCCTCCATCTCTCTTTCTTATTTTCTCAATTTCCATGGTACCATACCAACAGAATAAAAATTAGAAGAAACATTGTTGTTGAGAATATATAAGACTAGACCTGTGATCTTTGCTTCTCCAAGTTTTTCATCGCGTCTGAAATGGCGTCCCTGTATCTCTCATATTTCTTCATTAGAACGTAACCTTCATCGGTTAATTCGCATCCCCCGCCTCCAGACTTCCCTCCTCTACTGGTTTTCAAGACGGGTTTGCCTATCCTCTTTTCCACTCGTTTCATTATGCCCCAAGCGTAGCGGTAAGACAAGCCAAGGGATTTAGTAGCCTCGCTTAAAGACCCCTTTTCCCGAATTTTGGCCAAAAGGGTGTAAGCTCCTTTCCCGAAGACGTATCCATCCTCGTTTTCAAGCCAGAGTCTAAATGCTGGTTTGATTTCCTTCTGATGCTCCTCTTGGTTAGACAACAAAATCATCGTTGAATAGTTAGAATGTAAGTTGCTATTTTAAGTTTGTTTATGGGAGCAGGGTCCTCAGCTTTTATCCATGAATTGAATGTTGATAAAACATGGGATGGAGAAGAACCACTCTTGAGACTTAACCCAATGATCTGAATCTAATTTGAACCTAAGCCGGGCTAACGTTTCAAAATTTGGTTTTACGGTCTTTTCTCGGATATTTTTGGAATAGAATTGTTTCTAGATTGCTGTCATTTTCTCTTTTGGAAGGAGTTTCAGCTTGTTTGAACCGATGATGCTTTGAAGGCTAAGAAAACTATTGAATCTACGTTGAGTTGCATCTCATTAAATGACCGCTTGGTTATCTGCACAATGAAGTCTTTCCCTGCTCTGACTCTTAGCTTCACGACTGATCCCAGATCGGATATCTGGACGATTCTGCCCTCAAAGGAATTTCTAGCACTTGAAACTAGCTGGTGAGTGAACAGAACAATGTCCTCGGGAGGCACATAAAACGTTACGTCTCCTACTCTCTTGAAAGCAGCCTCAATCTGCAATCCCTCGCCGACATCGATGACTGATGTGCCTTCTTCGGTGACTCTTGAAACGCCAGAAAAAACGTTTTCAAGCCTAGCGAAGTCAATTAGGAATTTGGACGGCTTCCCAAAAATCTCTTGAGATGTACTGATCATCTCTATCTTTGCTTCATTGAGCACAGCCACTCGATGTGCCAGGTTCTCTGCTTGAAACATGTTGTGGGTTGCCATTATCATTGTTGTTTTCATTTCTCGATTAACACGAGAAAGAGCTTCCTCGACTATGGAAACGTTTCTCGGGTCCAGATTCGCAGTGGGTTCGTCGAGGAGTAACAACTCGGGTTCGGTGATTAAGGCTTGAGCCAGAGCCACCCTTTGAGCTTCGCCTCCTGACAAAGTCAACGCGTTTTTGTGCTCAAAGCCACGCAGTTGCACTCGTTCCAGTGTTGCCCTGACCCTTTGCTCAACATCCCCCTTATTTCCACCTCTAACCTTCAAACCATATGCTACATTGTCGAAAACACTCATGTTGAAGAGAACTGTTTGCTGAAAAACCATGCTTATTCTTCTGCGCAGAGCCGACTTGTCTTTTGCAGAATAGTTGATTGATACTCCGTCAAACAGGATCTCTCCGTTTGTTGGCTCCTCAAGCAAATCGAGTATTCGAAGAAGAGTGGTTTTGCCAGCACCGCTAGGACCTACAAGAACAAAGATTTCTCCGTTTTGAACCCTAAAGTTGATGTCCTTCAAAACCTGCCTTCCCGAGTATTCTTTGAAGAGATTCTGCACTTCTATGATTGGCATTTATCTTTTCGGTCCTCTCAGCTGTATAATTGTCAATACGAGATTTATTATGAACGCCATAGATAATAGAATGAGGCCGAGCGAGATGGCTAGGTCGAAATTGCCAAGGTTCGTTTCAACAACTATGGCAGTTGTCAAAGTGCGCGTTATCCATCTGATGTTTCCTCCGGTGATCATTATGCCACCGACCTCCGAGATTGCAGCCCCAAAAGCCACGATTATTGCGGTCAATACGCCCATGCGAGCCTCTCTAAGAACCGCCCAGGCCGCTTGTCTGTCTGTCGCGCCGAGTGACAGAGCTTTCTCTCTTATCGATTTCTCAACGCTTCCAACAGCCGACATTGTTACGCCAGTTATAATCGGAACTGCCATTATGAGCTGAGTTATTATCATGGCCGTAGGAGTATACAATAATCCGAGTGGACCCAGAGGTCCCGATGACGTTAGCAGAAGGTAGACCACTAAGCCCACAACGACTGGCGGCAACCCCATAAACGTGTTTACGATGCTTCTTAGTGTAATGTTTACGAAATGCATCAACGTCTGTTTTCCCTTAAACCGTCCAAGTCCCAGAATGGTTCCAATGGGCACGCCTATCGATGCACCAATTAGAACTGCTGTTCCCGAAACCCTCAAAGACAACAATGTTATGTTCAGAATCTCTTCGAAAAAGGCATTATCAATCATTGACCTTCACACCTGGATTGTGCTCTGAATTCAGATAGAAAATGAGTTGACGACATGCAACAGCGCCTAAAAATGAATTTTCCACGGTTGAGGCTCCCTGTCAGATTCTAAGGTTTTTGTGCGTCATACCATGCAAGCTCGTTCTCTTGATCGGGAAACCCTAACGCTTGGGCTAATTCAAGGTTGCGAGCAATTGGTTTGAATAGGGTTTCGCCCTCTTTGGTGAAGCTTGCTATCAGATTTTGGCCTTCTTCTGAAATCATAAATTGAGCCAGTAACAACGCGCCTTTGTAATTTCTCTGCGGATACTTTTCTGGGTTGACAAGTATAACAGCATAAGGATTCAGCAAGATTTTGTCGCCTTGAACCAGAACATCCATGTTTGTTAACTGGTTTTTGAATGATATCCATGTGGCTCTGTCCGTTAGTGTGTAGGCTCCCTTTTCGTTGGACATTCGTAACACCGTTCCCATACTTGCACCAGCTTCTAGGTACCATGCTTCAGTTTTGTTTGAAGGCGCCATTCCCAGCGTACTCCATATGCTAAGTTCCAACATGTTTGTACCAGACTTGTCAGCACGAGAAACAAATATTGCATTGCCTTCAGCGCCTTTGTTGCTTATCCTCTTGAAGGCCTCTGTGGCATTCGTCAAGGCCTTTATTCCAGCTGGGTCGCTCATAGGACCGATTATTAAGAAGTCGTTGTACATAACGCCTACTCTGTGAATGCCATATGTACTGTTGATAAACTCTAGCTCTAACTTCTTAGAATGTACCAGAACAAGATCAGCGTCGCCTCTCTCAGCGGTTTCTATTGCTTGGCCAGTACCGACTGAAATAATGTGAACTTCGACATTGTATTTGCTCTCAAACTTGGGAATCAAGTAGTCCAGCAATCCTGAATCGTAGGTACTCGTGGTTGTCGCCAGTACGATAACCGACTTTTGAGAGTTTAGATACTGCTCATACACAACAACGCTCACAACGGCAACCGCCAATATGATGATCGCTATCAATATTTTTGATGATTTTTTCATCTTTCAATCCCCGCGGAGTCGTTATGCTTGAGTGTGCATATCATACGATACAACTTTATAAGCATAATGGTCACATGCGGTGTTCCAAGGGGAAACTGTTTTCAGTGGAGGAGGCGGCGCACATCACCTTTCAAGTCTATAACCGCCGCCGCAGCATGATCCTGTTCACGACCCAAATCCCAGCCTATGAAAAGTTTCAAGTAAGATTATCTTCAAATTTTGCGAACTCCAACCCCACGTTTTGGCATTTGATTATTAGGTTTGATGGAAGGAACGCTGTTTCATCGTCCACGAAGGCGCATCAGCGAGAAAATGGGTCAAACGGAAACCACTGCCCAAACAACGCTGAAAGGATTACAAGCTTACCATCATGCGTTCAAAGGAAAAATTTCCGTCGAAAAGCTTTGAGATATAGCTTCAATTTTTTGCAAGCCCAATAAAGTTCGAGTGCGCAACGCTTAGTCAAACAAAATAACTTCTACCTCTTGTCCTTCTTCGAGGACGTCGACATTGATCGGGAGCAGCAGGTAGCCGTCTGCACCAGCCATACTCGTTATGTCCCCAGACTCCTTGAACACCGGGTAAGCCAGCCCTCCTCTGAGCTTCACAGGTAGGAACTGTTTCCTGCCAGAGGCTGAGACGACCCTTTGGGCAAGCCTCGCCTTGACCATCTTCTCAGATCTTTCATGCAATCTAGCTATCTTCCTCAAGGTAGGTACAAGAAACAGGTAGGCGTTGCTCAGACAGGATGTCGGATATCCAGGCATCCCAAAGACAGGCTTGCCTCCTACGGTGGCGAAGAGGGTTGGCTTTCCAGGCTTGATCTGCACCCCGTGGAAAAGAATGGTTCCCAAATCTTTGACAACCACGTATAGCAGGTCCCGTTCACCCACGGAGCTGCCTCCAGAGAAGATGATCAAATCATAATCCAGCCCCTTCTCAACAGCCTTCATCAGGTCTTCGAGAGTGTCTGGAACGACCTCGAACCTAGTCGCGACACCCCCGTTTATGGAGATGATCGACACAAGCGTATACGAGTTTACGTCGTAGATCTGCCCCTCCTCCAGCTTCGATCCTGGCTTGCGCAGCTCCTTTCCGGTCGGAATGACTGCTACCCGAGGCCTTGCATAGACTTGGACGCTACTTCTCCCCAAAGCAGCCAAAACACCCACCTTGGCCGGAGTAAGCAGATCCCCCCTCTCCAATATAGTCTCCCCCTTCTCAATATCTTCCCCTCTAGGCGCGATGTTGGCTTTCGGATAAACCGGCCTCTTCACAACCACATCTCCATCCGACCGCTCCGTGTACTCGACCATAACGACGGCGTCTGCACCTCTCGGTATCAGACAACCCGTGGAGACCTGGATGCACTCACCCTTGCCCACGCTCTTACTAGCAGACTCTCCGACCTGGACAACCTCTACCAGCTTCAAGACCCTTGGCTTCATAGGAGAAGCCTCGAACGTGTCCCCTGCTCGCAATGCGTAGCCGTCCATCGCCGCCCTGTCAAAGCCTGGAACATCAGCCTCGGCAACAAGATCCACGGCCAAGACACGGCCAACAGCCTCTTCTATCGGGACTTCTTCCACCTGATCGGTGGGCTTTGTATGCTCATCAATGAGAGCCAGAGCCTCCTCGTAAGAGATGAGCAGGCCAAAGGGGCTCATCCTATTCACCTACTCACCTCCCACAACAAGTGTCCCAATCCGGGCAGAATCAGCCTCTCCAACGCAAGTCTTACAGCATCTTTCGAGCCTGGCAGACAGAAGATCACCTTCCTCCCCATCGTCCCAGCGATGGCTCGGCTCAGCATGGCCGCCTCACCTACGTCTTCGTAACTGAGTCTTCTAAACATCTCACCGAAACCATCAATCCTCTTGTCAAAGAGGTCAGAGACTGCCTCAACGGTCAAATCGCGGGAGCTGATCCCAGTGCCACCCAAGGTCAGTATCACTTGTACCTTAGGATCTCGAGTCAACTCCTCTACCAAAGCCCGAGTTGCAGCTATATCATTTCTCACAATCTTACGGACTAGGACCTGATGGCCATCCTCGATCAGGAGCCTTTCAGCGATGTTTCCAGACTCGTCGCTTTCTTCACTGCGCGTGTCAGAAACGGTCAAGATTGCAAAATCAGCTGCGGCCCGTCGATGTCGCTCATGCTCAGAATGAGTCATCAAGTCCCTTCTCCTTCTTCAAGACCTTTACCTCACACAACCTTGTCAGGGGGTACTGTCCACCCTCATCTTTCTCAAGATACTTAACCATGTCCCAGACCGTCAGCAAGGCCACGGTCGCACCAACCAGCGCCTCCATCTCGACTCCAGTCTTGTATTCTGCTTTTACCAAGCATCTTGCTGCAATACGATCCTCCTTGAAGTCAAAGAAGATCTTCACCTTAGAGAGCGGGATCTGGTGGCACAGCGGGATCAGCTCATGGGTCCTCTTCGCAGCCTGTATCCCCGCGACTTCAGCTGCGACGAGCACATCCCCCTTCTTGATCTCCCCACGCCTGATCTTCTCCAGCGTATCAGGCTTCAACAGGATCTCCCCCTCGGCCTCAGCAAACCGGGATACAGCCTCTTTATCAGATATGTCAACCATGTCTACAGAGCTACCGACGCGTCTATCTTCCTTAACCATGACTCTCACCCAAGACCCAACGATCACCACTAGGAGTATACTCCTTCTTCCAGAGAGGCACAGCCCTCTTCACTTCTTCTAAAACAAATCTGCACGCCTTGAAGGCGTCATCACGGTGGGAGGCTCCCACCACGATCAGCAATATATTGTCAGATACGTTCAAAACCCCGATTCTATGTATGATCGTCATCTTCTTCACGTCAAACTTTTGGAGAGCCTCCCCCTCTATTCTCTTAAGCTGTCGAAGTGCCATGTCCTCGTAAGCTTGGATCTCCATCCGCTCTACGACTTGACTCCCAGATTCACCTCGAACAGTTCCCAAGAAAGTCACTATCGCTCCCACATCTGGGCTCTTAACTTTATTGACTACCTCATCTATAGAAAAATCATCATGCGTAATCATAATCATATCTCATCCACCACTCACAGGAGGAAAATCGCAACGGTATCTCCATTCTTCAACCTTGCACTTTTGTCTACAGACTCCCCATTTAGGGATATCAGCGTAGAGACTTCGGCATCCGTGAGGCGGAGATACAAAGATGTGAGTCGACTCAAAAGTTCATCTATGGTTGCATCTTCATCTAGTTGAAACTCTTCATTCGCTTTACCTACCAAGTCTCTATGGAGAGCGAAGTACTTCACCCTAACCCTCATCTTCCCTCCCTCCAGTAGGGTTCTCTAAGCTCTACAACCCTTCTGAAGGCCCTCTCCAAATCATCTAATCCTCCCCCACTTCTCAGAATAGTGGCAGCTTCAGCAAGGTTGTCGTTCCTCATCAGGCAAGGCTTCAACCTCCCGTCAGAAGTCACCCTCAGTCGGGTACAGTTTTTACAGAATGAGGTGTTGTGCATCGGCCTAACCACCTCAACACACTTAGTCTTTCCATCCTTCTTCAGAAAGTACTTCCTTCTCGCCTGTAAAGCCCTATTCTCGATCTTGAAGGCCTCTTTCTGCAACCATCCCTCTATCTCTGCCAGATCGCAATGGAATCTACGCCAAGCACTCTGGTTCTCTCTTAGGACAGGCTGAAACTCAATCAATTGAAGTATGGTCCCAAGACTTCCTGCAAAATCTATCATCTGGGGGATCTCATGGTCGTTAATCCCATTAAAGACAACCATATTTAACTTGATGGGCTCAAGATGGCTCTTCAACGCTGCTTCTATGCCCTCCTCCACCTGCTGAAGAGCATCTCTGCCTGTTATATTGGCAAATATTTCAGGATCAATTGAGTGTAAGCTGACGTTCACCCTCCTCAGTCCAGCCTTTCGGAGGGCCGTTGCCCTCTCCTTGAGCAGAAATCCGTTAGTGGTCATAGAAACCTCCTCAGCATACCGTGAGATCCTGGAAACGATGTCGGTGATGTCCTCTCTCAGGAGGGGCTCTCCACCCGTCAGCTTGACTTTCTTCACCCCCAACTTGCAGGCTACTCCGGCGATCTCACCGATCTCTTTTGAAGTCATCTCTCCGCTTGAGGGAGCCTCCCCCTCCCGATGGCAGAAGAAGCAATCAAAGTTACATCTTTGAGTCACAGAAACTCGAAGACTATTGAAAGGTCTACCGAAGTGATCGTATAAGTTGGTTGATTCTAGGCTGGAGCTCACGGCTCCTAGATTTTTCACGCTCGACGTTTCCACCAGCTTACATTCATAATGTCCACGTCAGAGATCATATAAACGTTCTGCTTAAGCATTCATGACGATTGACCCAAAACCGAAATATTTTGCGCGAGCAAAGAAAAGTAAATAAGTCCTCAATTCATGACGAGAATAGAAGGTGAGAGAAGTGAGCATTTCTATAAGATGGCTGGGTCACGCTAGCTTTCAGATTAAGGCGGATGGAAAAAACATCTACATCGATCCCTATGAGGGGAAATACGCAGAGAAGGCAGATGTCATCCTAGTGACACATTCTCACCATGATCACTGCGATGTCTCTAAGATTAATGAGGCTCGCAAAGAGAACACCTTTTTTGTCGCGCCAGCGGACTGCGCTCAAAAAATAGGGAAAGAAGTGAAAGCGCTCAGGCCTGGAGAAAAGACCATGGTGAAGGATATGACTGTAGAGGCAGTTCAAGCATATAATTACAAGAGATTCAGATCGCCTGGAACTCCTTTCCACCCAAAAGGTCTCGGTGTCGGCTACCTGATAACCACAGAGGGTAAGATCATCTACCATGCCGGTGACACAGACTTTATCCCAGAGATGAAGCAACTGGAGGGCGTCTACCTGGCGTTGCTCCCTATCGGAGGCACCTACACGATGGATGTTGCTGAAGCTGTGGAGGCTGCTGTGGCTATCAAACCGAGAGAAGTCATCCCGATGCATCCCCTAGATGTTGATCCCATGAGGTTCAAGAGGGAGTTGGAGGCTAAGTCGCAAATCAAGGTCATTGTGCTAAAGCCGGGGCAACAACTGACGCTACAATAGTCCTCATACTATGCGTGTGACCTTCGGCTTGGAGAACTCTTAAATAAGCGGTTCCTTCCATTAAAAATACTGGGCCGATAGCTCAGCCTGGTTAGTACGCTCTCATTTGTGACCAAAGCGTTCGGCTGATAACCGAAAGGTCGAGGGATCGAAGCCCTCTCGGCCCACCATTAGAAAAGTATTAAATAAGCTTTTTTTGGCTTATTTTTCGTTGGCATTCGATATAGATTGGGCTTAGATTAAGCTTGAATCAAGAGAATATTTTGTGAGAAAGATGAAAGAAGCACATGATAAGGGGCAGATGTTCAGTTTCCTCCTCAACAGAGTAAGGGAGATTGTTAGGAAACCATCTAACACGAATGCGAAACTCTTGACCATCTGCAAGCTGCTCGTGTCCAGCGTTCCTAACTATGATTGGGTCGGGTTCTATCTTGTGAACCTTTCAGGAAAGAGAGATCTTGTCCTAGGACCCTTTGTCGGAGAGCCAACCGAACACGTGAGAATACCCTTCGGGAAGGGCATATGTGGTCAAGCGGCAGAGAGAAAGGCAACGTTCATTGTCCAGGATGTCTCAAAGGAGACGAACTATCTCTCATGTAGCCCAAATGTGCAGTCTGAGATGGTAGTTCCAATTTTCAAAAATGGAGAGATTGTAGGGGAACTCGACATAGACTCCCATACACTTTCACCGTTCAAGGAGGAAGACAGAAAATTCCTTGAGGATATCTGCGAAATCGTATCCGAGCTTTTTTAGGTGTGTAAGAGATCTTGATCCTTGGGCTACAAAGATGCCGATAATTGATCTAACTATTGTCACTGCTATGCCTCTTAGGCTTCATTGAGATTTTGAGTTACGCTAAGAAACAAAGGAATGTGGAGATTGGGGGAGGCGTTTCCACTATGGAGAGGTTCAAATCCTGGCGGTCCACCAGCTCGAAATAGTTATATATATGAACGAATGTTCATATATTCATGGTAAAATCTGATGATGAAGTCATAGGAAAGCTGGCCCAAATTTTTCAAGTGCTTTCAGACCAGACAAGGCTAAAGGTCATCAGAACTCTGGAAAAGCAGGAGTTATGCGTTTCTGACATTATGGAGAGGACTGGAGCTTCTCAGTCCGCCATTTCTCATCAATTGAGGATTCTACGTCAGATGGACCTGGTTAGGTCGCAGAGGAGGGGTAAGAACATCTACTATAGGATTGCTGATGGACATGTCTTCTCTCTAATCAAAGACGGATTGAACCATGTCACGGAGAAAAGATAATGAAGACAAGACAGCTCTCTCTACGGGTAGAAGGAATAGACTGCTCAGCATGTGCTGAGAAAATTGAGGGGAGCCTTGCAAAACTGGAGGGAATCGGAAGCGTGAAGGCAGACTTCGGTGGGGAAAAGGTTACAGTTGTTTATGACGAGGATAGACTGAGCATAGACGAAATTAAAGGTAAAATTCGGGAGCTTGGTTACGAGGTGAGTGAAGAGGAGAGGATGAAAAAGGGAAAAAGGCGTAGATCATCACTCATCTATCTATCAATAATCGGTATAGGAATCCTATTATGTGGGTCAAACGTTGCACACAGGTTTTTACCATTTGACTTAGACGCGATCGCATTGGTAATTCTGGGCGGTATTCCGGTTTTCAGGACAGTTTTCCATGATCTGAGAAGAAAATCTGTAACCGCTGAGGTTGCCATGGCCACAGGCATGGTAGCTTCCGTGATGATAGGACAGCTCCTCTCCGCAGCTGTCATAGGTTTCTTCATGCTCCTAGCAGAGTTCATCGACGAGTCTACAAAGGAGAAGAGCAGAGAAGCCATCCAAGAATTGATGAAGATATCACCGAAGACTGCCGTTGTCAAGCGAAATGGTAAGGAATTTGAGGTAAGTGTAGATGAGGTGATGCATGGAGATGTGGTTATTGTAAAATCGGGTGAGAGGATACCTGTTGATGGTGTCGTCATCTCCGGATACGGATCAGTCGATCAGGCTCCGATTACAGGCGAATCCATCCCTGTTGAGAAATCGATCGGTGATGATGTTTTTGCTGGTTCGATCATCCAGCTTGGCATGCTTGAGATAGAGGTTTCAAAAGTTGGAAAAGACACAACACTGTCAAGGATCGTCCAGCTTGTCGAGGAAGCTGAAGCAGCTAAGGCACCGATACAAAAAGTAGCCGACCGTTTTGCATCAAGATTCCTGCCGCTAGTATTTCTCGCCGCTGCTTTAACTTTCCTTCTAACAAGGAACATTACCAATTCAATCGCGGTCATTGTGGTGGCATGCCCTTGTGCTATAGCTCTAGCAACTCCTCTTGCCGTAGTGGCAAGCGTAGGCAATGCTGCCAGGAAAGGAATAGTGGTCAAGGGTGGAGTCTATCTTGAAGAGCTTGCGAAGATAGATACGATGGTAATTGATAAGACGGGCACTTTAACGTTGGGCGAACCAAAAGTGGTGAGCGTCCGGGGTTTTGATGAGCATGACAAGAAGGAGATTGTCAATTTTGCCGCGATCGCCGAACAACACTCTGAGCATCCCCTAGCAAGTGCCATAATGAATAAGGTTAAAGAATACGGAGTAGAGGTGCCTGAGCATAGCCAATGTAGCGTGATACCGGGGAAAGGGGTAATTGCAGTTCATCATAATCAGACGATAGTCCTCGGAAGCAGAGAATTACTGAGAGAACAGGGGACAGTTATTTCGAAAAAAGTGGAGCGATATACGACAGCGGAAGAGGAAGAAGGGAAAACTGTGTTGCTTGTCTCTCATGACAATGAAGTGTGTGGAGCGATTTCAGTGGCTGATGTGGTGAGAGAGGAGGCTAAACAAGCGGTAAGGGAACTAAGGCAAAAAGGCATTAGAGCGGTCATGTTGACTGGAGATAACCCCCGCGCTGCATATGCGATTGCCAGACAAGTTGAGATTGACGAGGTATTTGCTGAAATGCTTCCGGAAGAAAAAGTCGAGAAGGTGAAAGAGCTCGTGAAGAAAGGGAAAAAAGTCGCAATGGTAGGCGATGGCATAAATGATGCCCCAGCTTTGGCTGAAGCTCATGTGGGAATAGCAATGGGGTCAGCTGGCTCCGATGTGGCAATCGAGGCATCCGATATAGCCTTGATGACAGACGAACTAACAAAAATAGTTGAAACAATCAAAATTGGTAAAAGGACCTTCGACGTGATCAAGCAGAACTTGGTGAGCAGTGTCATCTTCAACATCACAGGAATGACGCTAGCTTCTATAGGTATGTTGAACCCATTGATGGCGGCCTTCGCCCATTCGTTACCGGACTTCATACTATTCCTAAATTCCTCAAGGTTGATTCGTTAATCAAAAACAACAATTTTTCAGATTCTTATGTCGAAACGGTACTCTTGGAGTGAACAGGACTACGAAACCTAGCCGAAACCGCTACTGTTCGAGCCCTTAATCAGCGCTAAGGTGAGGGTGTGAATGATGAAGCTGGTGCTGGGTGTGCCTTCGGTTTTCTACGCCTGATGGAGAATATTACTCCACCGACGATTGTAACAGCTACAATACCGGCTATGGCGTAGAACATTATGGGCTCCATGCCAAAGATTAATGCTGGGCGTCCAGGTATCTCAATTGTGAGCGTGTAGTAGCCGCTTCCATAATAGGCATAAATGCCTATGTAGTATTCCCCGTCATGCGGCGCAGTGAATTCAACTTGGTCAATTCCTGCTTCTCCGCTCAGCCAATAATGGTGTTCATGTCCAGGCAGTGGATCTTTTGATTGGTGTATGCACTCTACAGTCAGGTCAAAGTCGGCGCCCGATGGCGAGTTAAGTGTGACTTTTGCTGTTTCGTCTTTGTATAGCTGTATTTCATATACCGTATAATCACCAAAACTGACACCAAACACTGTTATTGGATTTGCACCATAAGAAAGGACGCCTGAATAAGTGCCTGGACCAGGTATCTGGTTTGGAGTTAAAGCCACGGTAGGTTGTATAGCAAGCAGAGACAAGACAAGTAATGGCAGGATTATCAAAAATTTCTTTTTCAATAGTATCCCTTCAATCCTTAACTCATATTATAGTGTATATTCATTCAACGCTAAGATGTTCGACTTAAAAACTTATCCAAGACTTTCTTGGTTAATAGGACAGGAGCAATTATGTCCGAACGAAAACGAGACTCTTCGATGATGCCGAACCCTAAGGTTGGGGTCCTATTCAATCTGCCAACTAAGCCTATCAGGGGTGAGGCTGTCGATTATGTGGCTGAAGCTGAGGTTGAGGATCAGGTGAAAGCTGTTCAAGACTCCTTAAGAAAAATTAGTCTTCAGTACCATCTGTTCGCCCTTAAAGATGATGTTGAGGGCCTTATGAGTGAATTGAAATTGTACATGCCAGATGTGGTTGTAAACCTATGTGAAGGAGCTTTCGGAGATAGCCACCAAGGAATGAACATACCTTCTCTGCTTGAACTTCTAAGGATACCCTACACTGGTTCATCGCCATTAGCTCTGGGATTGTGTCAAGATAAAGGGCTCACCAAGGACATTTTGAAAGCGAATAAGATACCCACCCCAAAGTACCATGTTTTGAACGGTTTTGAAGATTGGAAAGGAGGATTGGACTATCCGCTATTTGTGAAACCTTTGAAAGAGGATGCAAGCCTTGGGATCTCGAGGGAAAGCTTCGTCAGAGATGACGCGGGCCTCAGCAAGCGAGTTAATTACATAGTTAAACGTTATCAACAACCAGCCTTAGTGGAGGAGTACATTGCTGGAAGGGAACTAAACGTAGCCGTTCTAGGCAATAAGAAGCCAAGGGTTCTACCGATCTCCGAAATCATTTTCGGATTTCCGGACGAGCCGAAAATAGTGGATTACTCGGCCAAGTGGTTTCCAGAAAGTGAAGAGTATAAGATGACGAAACCAGTATGTCCGGCGAATCTAGACCCCTTCGTAAAGCACAAGGTGGATAGGATCGCCCTTAGGGCCTACGAGGTGCTACACTGCAGAGACTATGCTAGAGTCGACATGCGTTTGAAGGACGATGTGCCTTTTGTTCTTGAGGTCAACGCTAATCCTGATCTGTCACCTGAAGCAGGGTTCGCTCGTTCCCTGAAGACTGCAGGAATTCCCTTTGAAGATTTCATTAAAGACATTGTCTTCTTCGCATTAGAAAGGAAAATCTGAATGAGAGCGGGGGATTAAAGAGTACTATGGAAGTTTTACTAGCGAGCAATCTTCCAATAGGTGCTGCAGATTGTATCTCTTCAGAGCTTGCCATAGGATTGTGCATATGAGTTGATCGTAGGTGAAGCCTGCGGCCCTCGCAGCCTCAGGTAGACATGAGTGAGCTTCAGGATTTGGGATCAAGCCTGGCAGGGGGTTAACCTCCATCACGCGAGGCTTACCGTTTTCATCAAGTCTCATATCTATCCGACATAAATCTCGACAGTTGAGAACTTTGAACGTCTTGATTGCTATGTGTTCTATCTCCTTCTTGAGCTTCAAAGGTATGTCTGCTGGACAATGGAATATGTCTAATGGCTTTTCTGGTACGTCCCAGATCCATTTAGCTTCATAGGAGTATAAGGGGCTGACTCCGCTTGGCAATTTGCCAAGCAAGATTTCAACTACGGGTAATACTGTAGGTTCATCGTTTCCGATTAAGCCAACTGTAAACTCTCTTCCAGGAAGGAACTCCTCAACTATTGCAGGCTGACTATAGGTTTCTACAACCCACGAGACTTGCCTTCTGAGAGTTTGCTCGTCTCTTACTAGGGAGCTACTTCTGATGCCTTTGCTAGAACCTTCGGCTAAAGGTTTGACCACGAGTGGAAACCTGATTATTTTATCGAATCTCTCATCGCCTTTTGACAAAACTTGGAATAAAGGAGACGGGACTCCGTTGACCCCGAGAAATTGATGTGTTAATGCTTTATCTAGTGATATGGCCAAGGTCAACGGTCCAGAACCAGTGTAAGGTGTTCCCAGCATCTCCAGCATCGCCGGTATGTGAGACTCCCGGCTCTCGCCGCGTAATCCTTCAGCTATGTTGAAGACGATGTCGGGCTCCAACTTTCTCAGCTTGCTATAGGCTCTCTCATCTGCCTCTATCTTCGTTACATTTGATCCGCCTTTCATTAGTGCCTCGGCGATGGCGTCCACAGTCTCCTCGTCGTCGAACTCTGCGAAAAAATCCTCGGGTAAACCTTCGTCTGCGCGGGGTTGCCTTTTCAGGTTGTAGGTCAACCCTACTTTGAGGGTCATCTTGTGTCCCTAATCTGCTAAGGCTGGAACCTCTGGTTGGCATCTCTCCTTCGTCAACGGTATCTGGGGATAGACGTAGGCTTTTCCCTCATAGTTTCTTAGGACAAGCTTATCCTGCTTAATGCTAAGAATGTAGTTTGGTTCAATTGGAATCTTACCTCCACCCCCTGGGGCATCTATGACATAGCGTGGCACAGCCAAACCTGATGTGTTGCCGACGAGGGACTTGATGATCTTGAGCCCTGTTTCCACCCTAGTTCTGAAGTGGTATGTTCCTCTGACGACATCCATCTGGAACAGGTAGTACGGTTTAACTCGGATCCGAAGGAGTGTTTGAACCAGACTCTTTATCACTTCAGGATCGTCATTGACGCCTCTGAGGAGAACCGCTTGGTTTCCCAATGGGATTCCAGCGTCGGCGAGTAGTCCGCAAGCTCTCGCACTTTCATCGGTTATCTCGCGTGGGTGGTTGAAGTGAACATTCACGTAGAGAGGATGATAATTCTTGAGCATGTTACATAGCTTCGGCGTTATCCTTTGCGGAAGCGTGCATGGGACTCGAGAGCCGATCCGTATGATCTCGACATGCGGTATGGCTCTAAGCTTCTTGAGGAGGAACTCTATCTTCTCGTCTGATAGCAGTAAGGGATCTCCACCAGACAAGATGACGTCCCGAATGGCTGGATTATTCTTGATATATTGGATCTGCTCCAATAATACATCGGTGGATGGGTTGAAGTCAGGTTTTCCAACATTCCTCTTTCTCGTGCAGAACCTACAGTAAGTTGCGCAGCTATTCGACACACACATAAGAACTCTGTCTGGGTATCGATGAACCAAGCCTGTTACTGGGCTATCTCCTTCCTCGTTTAGCGGATCTTCAATGCCGTATGGATCCTGCAGCTCTAGAGGGCTTGGAATACACTGCTTCCATATTGGGTCGTCTACTTCCTCTATAAGGTCGAAATAGTATTTCGAGATCCTCATAGGGTACTTGAATACGACAGCCCTGATAGGTTCTACGTCGACTTTAAACTTGCCAAGAATCTGCTCGGGCTTCGTGATACTTTCGGCAAGAATGCTTTTCCAGTCTTCCGCCAATCAGTCACGCGCACTCTGTAGCATCGTTAGGTGCTACAATAAATCAGTATTTTGTGAGGTTGGATATATATAAATTTTACTGTTGTATGTTCTGTTGCATATTTCCTTGATTACCCTAAAGGGTAAAAGTATATAAGGGAATATTCCGACATTATTCAGCGAACCAAAGTGGGAAGCATAAAAGTAATCTTATCTGAAGATCTAGAGAAGAAGTTTCGAGAAGAAGTCTTTAAACAAATGGGCATGAAAAAGGGGAACATAACCCTAGCAATAGAAGAAGCCATCAAGTTGTGGATCGAATCCCGGCACAAGAAACGTGGCAAAGTGGCTGCAAAAGCATGGAAAGCTAGAAGGAAGCAAAAGAAACGATAATCTCTCATGCGCTTGCAGAAAAATAGCCAAATACTCAGGAATTTGAGGAAAAATAACTACTTTAATCTAAAGCAAAACCCAAACGCAACGGCGGAAAAATCCTTAAAGCTTAATTTGCAACATTAACCTCATTTGCAACGGTATATGCTCTGTTACGAGTTTTGGTTTATAACAGTAAGAAGTAGTCCGCCTCGTCGTGGTACGATCCGTCTTTCTGAATCCTGTTCTTTCTTAAACTTTCCAGTCTAAATCCCAATTTTTCTGCTACGTGTTTCATTGCCAAATTCTCTGAGAGGGTATCGATCTCGAGCCTTTTTAGCCCCTTCTCTTTAGCCAGCGCGATCGCGGATCTTATGAGATGCGTTGCAATCCCCTTTTTCCAGTAATCTGGATGCACACTGACTCCTACGCTTGCAACGTGCTCCGTGTATCTTCCAAGCCTCCACAAGCCGAGGAATCCGGCCAGGCGTCCATCGCATTTAGCGACGAGAATGTCTGCTCTTATGTTCTCCGGTAGGTTTCTAAAGAATCGTTTGTAAGCCTCAAGCTCCTTCTCGATGCTGGTATCGACGTATTCGATGAGCCATTCTCGGACTTTTGGATGTTGTTCAATCTCGACAATAGACCTGACGTCGTCATTCGTTAGGAGGTTCTGTTTGGCATCAAAAATCTCAAGCCTCAACACATCCCTCCGGCGATAGAACTAGAGACTTGCTAAGAAACTTAAGCTTTGCTATGACTGGTCAGGTCGTCAGGTCTTTAGAATTCTTTTGATAATACTAGGTCTGTAACCAAACTCTCTAGCGATAATATTTTCAGCGGTTTCCGACCCGTATTTCCTCACTAGCTTCTCGCCCAAGGCTTTTATCGTTTCATGCTTTTCCCAGGGATAAACTATCCAGCCATCAAGCTTTCTAACGAAATAGTCTGGAATAAAACTCGTCCAAGGTTTAATATGTAGTGAAGCTGTGCAAAACCTTCTAGGTTTCTTAGGCTCAATCTGAGTTTCGATCACGTCTTTGAAAGTACTTCCAGTATCCGAGACATCGTCTACTAGCAGAACATCGTGTTTGCCTAGATCCGTTACTGTGATGGGTTGGTATATATCTAGCCTGCCTCTCACGGCTACATCCTTGTAAGACTTTGTGCCAATGCTGTGGACGTTGTGCATCTGTAGACGGTCAGAAATCAAGTTTGCTACCGTGGCTCCGCCCCTGAGAATCCCAAAAATTATTGTGGGTATGCCAAAGTTCTTCTCAACTTTGACACTTAATTTCTCCACATCTTCTTCTATGTCACTCCAAGCGAGCAAGAAATATTTTGTCGCTTCTACTTCGACTTCTTCCATATTTTTAAAGTAGGCTTTGAGTTTATATAGTTACTCTCGCGTGCGAAATCATAGATTTGGGCATTTGAAGTTCAACTAAGCAATCAAGGTTAAACGACTAAACTCCAAGGACCCGCTGCTTCATTCGAATGTTATGAATGGTCTGCCAAGCAGCTCATGGTCAATCTTCAGGTTGCCTAGGCCTGAGGTTTCTTGCGGGATTCTGAAACCGTCGTTGTAGCTGGCTCCCCCATTCTTCACCAGTTTTTGTTTGAGCATGAGATCTGAGTCCAGGTCAGCAAATTTTATGTTTTTGGTGGCCGCTGCCAGTTGAACGGCAGCTGTTATTCCGATGTTAGATTCTCCCATGCAGCCAATCATACAAGGAATGTTCGCGGCTTCGGCTACTGCTGCTATCTTTCTCGCCTTCCAGATGCCTCCGCTCTTCATGAGCTTTATGTTTATGAGGTCCACAGCTTCCGCTTTGACAACGGTCATGGCGTCCTCCGGCGTGTGAACGCTCTCGTCTGCCATCACAGGAATGGGTGAAGTTCTCTTCACCTGCGATAAGCCCTTTACATCATTCGCTTTAACCGGTTGCTCTATAAATTCTAGGCCGAAGCGCTCAAGCCTCCTCAAAGTTTCTGTGGCTCTTTTTACACTCCATCCTTGATTCGCATCGATCCGAATCCTGATCTTGTCTCCGACAGCTTTGCGAACTAGACGAATTCTTTCAATGTCTTCTTTCGGATCGATTCCGACTTTAACCTTCAGTATCCTAAAACCTGCTTCTATGGCTTCTCTTGCTTCGACCAGAGTTTCTTCGGTTTTTCTGATCCCCAATGTGTAGTCGGTTTCAACTTTGCGTCGATATCCTCCGAGCAGTCTGTAAAGTGGCATCTTGGCATTTTTTCCGAACAAATCGTGAACAGCTATTTCGATCGACGCTTTCGCGCTTGTATTATCTGTCACTGTGCGATCAATAACTTCTATTAACCTTTCGATCTCTAATGGATCCCGCCCTATGAGTTTTGGACAAATCTTGTTGAGAGCTTCTAGAACTGTTTCTGGGGTTTCATGGGTAATTCGAGGTGAGGGGGAGGCTTCACCCCATCCAATCGCGCCACTATCCGTTGTGATTTTCACTACGATGTTGTGGCTCTCTTCAGAGGTATCTAATGCTGTTGTGAAAGGCCTGAGATATTCAAGTCTGACCGGGTGAATCTCAATTTTCGCGATTTTCATCTCTAGTCTCCCCCTAAGTTGATTCCTGTCTAATCACAGATTTGCTTAGCAAGAAATACGTTTTTTCCTCATGGGATGGTAGATTCATTTTTGTTTGTTGCCATGTCCCTTTTGTTGCTTTGAACAGAATAGCGGTTCGCGCGTGAAAAGCAATAATTAAATGTATGTCTTATGGTGATATTGAAAGAATATGGGCCGGTAGCTCAGCTTGGTATGCTTTGGATGGGCCAAGGAGCGCCTGGTTCGCACCCAGGAGGCCCCGGGTTCGAATCCCGGCCGGTCCACCATTAAAAAGCGTCGATCTCGATGCTGCTCGATCGATAGATCTGTTCTGACTTCTATTGAAGGGAGAGAAATGAGGACTATCCACTGGGATGATGGGTTTGTCGTGACTATAGATCAATCTCTTCTGCCTCAAAGACTCGTCTACCTCAGACTTAAAGAGTGTAAAGAGGTCGCGAAGATAATCAAGGAGATGAAGGTTCGTGGAGCACCCTTAATCGGAGTCACAGCTGCCTTCGGTCTGGCGCTCACGGCTCATCATTCGATGGAGAGATCTAGAGAGGGGTTGATTAAGGAGCTTGATGCTTCTGCAGAGCTTCTTAGGTCTACGAGGCCTACCGCTGTCAACCTCTTCTGGGCTGTCGACAGGGTGTTAAGGAAAGCATATGCGACAAAAGGGTCTGCTGCAGATGTGTCCAATGCCGTTGTGGAGGAGGCTATTAAGATGGCTGAAGAAGACGTGGAGATGAACAAGGCTATCGGCCGGAACGGTGCAGGGCTCTTAGAGGATGGGGATACTGTTCTCACCCACTGCAACGCTGGCTCCCTCGCCACGGTCGGTTATGGCACAGCCTTGGGGGTCGTCAGGGCAGCTGTGGAAGACGGCAAGAAGATAAGTGTCATAGCGACTGAGACGAGGCCTAAACAGCAGGGCGCTCGCCTCACAACATTCGAACTTAAACATGATGGAATACCAGTCACGCTCATTTGCGACACGATGGTTGGCCATGTGATGCAGAAAGGCCTCGTTGACAAGGTTGTAGTTGGAGCAGATAGGATTCTGAAGACTGGGCATGTGATAAACAAGATAGGGACGTATCAGATAGCAGTGCTGGCTAAGACTCACAACATCCCGTTTTACTCCGCTGCCCCAACATCGACTTTCGATCTGAAGACAGATGTCAAAGATGTGGTAATCGAGGAGAGGTCTCAGGATGAGGTTCTCAAGATCTTCAAGAGGAGAATAGCGGCTGAAGGTGTAGAAGCCCTTAACCCGGCCTTCGACATCACTCCGCCAGAATATGTTTCACTCATAATTTGTGAAAAAGGGTGCATAAAACCGAAGGAAATAGCGAAAGCATTTTAGAATGTCATTGAATGTTCGTTCGGTCGGCGGAGTTTATACGGATTCTAAAGACATATAACTCTTCCAAAGCCCTTATGTTATAGACTTAGGACAGGCAGAGGGACAATTTTTGTTTGCCAATAGCTTAGAAAATTCCGCTGTCAAGTTTCCATCTATGCAAGGTTTACGAGGTTAAGGGACTTGGTCAATTGATCGATTAAATGAGGGGTTTTTCCATGACTGGAAATATTGTTGAACACTTGGACAAAGCACCGCTTACACGTTTTCATTATGGACTGCTGCTAATAGGCAGTCTCATCTACGGTTTCACAGCTATGAACGTGATGCTTATTGCAGCCGTTCTGACCCCAATAATCGGAGAGTTTGGTCTGGGACAACAGCCCCTGATATCTGGCCTCCTCTTGAGCATTGGCTATCTGGGCATGTTTGTCGGCGCACTATCTTGTGGCATACTTGCCGACCACATAGGTAGGAAAAAAACGCTTCTCTTTACCATCTCGACTATGACGATCTTCACGGCGCTAAACTCGTTAGCTCCAGATCCTATAACCATGGCTTTCCTTCGCTTTTTGGCCGGGATAGGATTAGGTGGCTTGCTTCCCCAACCGGGCGTTTACATTTCGGAATATATACCCGCAAGGTACCGAGGGCGTTTTCTAGGTTTGGTAGAAGCCTCTTGGGTTTACGGAGTATTGCTCTCTCTGGTTTTTCCCTATTTTCTCTTTCCAACCGTTGGGTGGCGTCCCACCTTCTTAGTGGCTCTAGCTCCTCTCTTGTTGATTCCTCTAGTTGTATTTTTTACGCCCGAGTCTCTGAGATATTTGCAGCTCAAAGGAAGAACAGATGAAGTATTAAGTCTGCTTAAGAGGCATAAACTAGTTCCATCCGACTTTGAAGCAGAAAGCTTGCCTAAGGCTCCATTAAAGAAGTACAACGCCATAACAGCCATAAAGGAACTCTGGTCCCCAGCCTATTGGAAGAGGACGGCTCTGCTATGGCTTCTCTGGGCAGTCCTAGTTTACACTTACCACGGAATCTTTACGTGGCTCCCATCCTTCTACGCGAGACCTCCTTTGAATTTTAGTGTGGTAAAATCAATCGAATGGGTTCTCATAGTCACCTTGGCACAAGTTCCGGGCTACTACAGCGCAGCACTATTACTTGATCGTGTAGGTCGAAAACCCATCTTGATCATGTATCTGACGTTGGCCGGTATTGGAAGCGTTCTTTTGAGTTCGGCATTGAACCCCAACTCAATACTCCTATGGAGTAGCGTTATCTCTTTCTTCAATCTAGGCGCTTGGTCAGCGCTTTACGCGTATACACCGGAATCATATCCGACGCGTGTGAGAGGAACAGGCTCAGGAGCAGCAGCCAGTGTCGGACGCGTGGCTGGCATATTCGCGCCAACAATCACACCGCTACTATACGAGTATGGAGGCCTGGCCGTCGTCTTCGCGATTTTTGCCCTAGTACATTTAGTAGGTCCGGCCAGTGTTATCTTGTTGGGAATAGAAACAAAGGGTAAAACACTGGAGGAGATAAGCGAAAGAAAAAGCGATTAGGTGTCGCTTGCGCTTCGTTACTCCATAAGCTTTTCCTATCGATATCAGCGGTATGAAACTCATCTAGGTGAGTGAAAACGTGAGTGAGGTTGAGCTAGTCTTCTTGGGCACTGGTGGAGGTCGGTTTATTACGATCACGCAGAAGAGGTGGACTGGTGGGATTAGAATAATCAGTGGTAGGTTTCAGATGCACCTTGATCCGGGTCCGGGAGCGGTCGTACGCTCAATTGATGCCGGCTTGAGCCCGCAAAGGGTCAAAGCTCTCTTGATTTCGCACAGCCATCCGGATCATTATACTGACGGCGAGATCTTTGTTGAGGCTATGACTAGGGGTATGACCAGAAAAGGGGGAACTTTAGTTGCGCCTCGCAGTGTCTTGTTTGGAAATGATGTCTGCGAAGCCTCCATCTCAAAGTATCATCAAAGTATGGTTGAGAGGGTGATTGAGGCTAAGCCTGATCTGAGATTTAACATAGACGATGTAGAGATTTTTACTACGAGAGCGCTGCACAGTGATCCGGATGCTGTTGGTTTCAGATTCACCTTTCCAGACATCGGTGACTTCAGCTACACTTCGGACACAGAGTACTTCGATGGCATCGGGGAATACTATCGTGGGACACATCTGCTTATTCTGTGTGTTATGAGGCCTAGGGGTGCGCCTTGGAGAGGACACATGTCGAGTGATGACGCTGTAAAAATAGTCAGCGAGTCTAATCCCGAGAGAGTGATTATAACGCACTTCGGTATGAAGATGTTCTACAGCTGGCCTCCGAAGGAAGCTGCGTATATTGAAAAGGAAACTGGTGTCCCTACGGTTGCAGCTACAGACGGCCTGAGGGTCAAGATCGGTAAGGAGATAGACTTTACTAGGAGTAAAGGGAGGTAAGATTGATCTATTCTAAGAGTCTCAAAAGACATTGTCTCGATTAGCGAATTAGTTAAAGAAGGGGCAAGCAATGCGTGCGCGAGCGGCTGTTGGTAAGGCAAAAGCGGTTTTCAAGCCTAAGATAGGAGAGAAAAGATGGGATAAGGGTCTAGAGCCCATGATCTTCTCCAAGTGGCAAGAAGAAAGGCTGTATGCGTTTGACAAGGACAGCAAGAAACCGTTGTACAGCATAGATACGCCGCCGCCCTATGTGGATGCTCCAGTTCACATCGGTCAAGCCTACACCTACGTCTGGATGGATATCATGGCGAGGTCTAGGAGGATGCTGGGGTTCAATGTTCTGTTTCCCCTAGGCTTAGACAAGAACGGGTTGCCCATAGAGGTTCAAACGGAGAGGCTCTTCAAGATATCGATGAGAGAGACCCCGAGACAAGAGTTCATTGAGAAGTGTAAAGAGTTGTTAGAAATGTACGGGGATGCTTCTCTGGACACGTTCAAAAAGCTTGGCCTCAGCTGTAACTCTTGGAAGCTTGAGTACAAAATTGGTGGCAGATACGAGACTGATGATCCTGAGTACAGGAGGCTGACGCAGGAGTCCTTCATTGATCTTTGGAAGAAGGGGCTGGTGTATGAGGACACGAAACCTACGAACTATTGTCCAGTGTGCGGTACAGCTCTCTCTGATGCTGAGATCGAATATGAAGAAGAGAATGCGGTCCTGAATTATGTTGCGTTCAAAGTGAAAGAAATCGAAGAGAGGATACTGATAGCCACGACTAGGCCGGAACTCTTATGCTCGTGCAAGGCGGTTCTCTTCAACCCTGATGACAAACGGTATACCCACCTAGAAGGTAAGTATGCAGTCGTCCCCATATATGGTCAAGAGGTCAGCATAGTTCCTCACCCTTACGCGAAGATGGAGTTCGGCTCAGGGCTAGTGATGATATGTAGTTTTGGGGATCGCGACGACATCAGGCTGCTGAGGGAACTGAAAGCGGAGCCGACGTACGCTATAGACATAGATGGCAAAATGAACGAGAATGCTGGAAAGTACAGTGGGCTCTCGGTGAGCGAGGCGAGGAGAAAGATATCTGAAGATCTGAAGTCCCTCGGCTTATTGGAAAAGCAGGAAACCATACATCAGAAAAGGCCTGTTTGCTGGCGCTCGAAGGACCCGATAGAGTTCATCGCTCTTAAAGAGTTCTATCTGAATCAGCTAGACTTCAAGGATGAATTGCTCAAGATTGCTGACGAGATGGAGTTTTTCGCTGCAGAAAGTAAAAGAATCTTGGTCGACTGGCTCAATTCCCTCAGCGCAGACTGGGTTCTATCTAGGAGGAGGTATTATGGAACCGAGATCCCTCTCTGGTACTGCAAGAAATGTGGCTTCGCATATGTGCCGGAGCCTGGAGAGTATTACCAGCCTTGGAGGGAAGGCCCTCCGATTAAGACCTGCCCAAGGTGTGGTGGGGAGAGCTTCTTAGGTGAGGAGAGGACTTTCGACACTTGGTTTGACTCCTGCTCCTCTGAGGTCTACATAATGGGTTACCTCTGGGACAAAGGCTTCTTCGATAAGCAATTTCCCTGCTATGTCAGGCCGCAAGGTAAGGAGATCGTGAGGAACTGGCTCTATTTCACGTTGCTGAAGACTTATCACCTCTTCAAGAAGAGGCCTTTCAAACACGTGTGGATAAACATGCATGTCCTTGATGAGGAGGGGCGGAAGATGAGTAAAAGCATGGGTAACGTCATCGACCCAAAGGACGTAGTCGAAAAATTCGGGGCTGAAGCGTTTAGGATATGGTCTTGCTTGGAAGGAGACATTGCCAGAAAGGACATAAGGTGCTCATTCGAGAGGATAGAGGGGACATCCAAATTCTTGACGAAACTCTGGAACGTCTCAAGGTTCATCTCGGCTTTTCCCCTCTGTGAGGACGTGGAGTTGACGGCGACCGACAGATGGATCTTGGCGGAGCTATCCGTTTTAATAGAAACTATCAAGAGGGATTATCTGGAATATAGGTTCAATGATGCAGCGGTTTCCATCAGAGAGTTTGTCTGGAACCTTTTTGCCCCTCATTATGTTGAAATGGTTAAGTCTAGAGCCTATGGAAGGGGATTTTCTGAGTCAGAGCAGAAAGCTGCTTGGTTTACATTGAATACATGTTTGAGAGAGGTTCTTAAACTCTTGGCGCCAATCATACCGTTTATCACCGACCATCTCTGGCTTAAGATCGACAATAAGACTAGTATACACAGCGGGTCTTTTCCAGAAGCAAAGTGGGAGAAAGGGCTCACGAAGCTAACCGGGAAGCTTATCGAGTTTAACTCGATGGTTTGGAACAGAAAGAAAGAAAAAGGCATTTCTCTCAGAGAGAGCGTGAAGATCAAGGTTCCTGAAGAATTAGATGCATTCAAGAAAGACCTAGTTGCCATGCACAATATTAGAGCTGCTTGAAGCGTAGGATGCCAGCGATACCCCCAAAGCTCTTCTCAAGCTCAACCCCCTCTTCGGTTCCCGTTGATATAAGTTCAACAGTCGTGCCTGTCTTCTCTGCCATCTCTGCCAGTTCGTCGATGATGTCTTTCGTGTCAGCTATTGTAAGATTTTGGGTGCCGCATTTCGGGCAGATTTTGCTGGCGACTTCATCACTTTTCTTCTGAATCTCAGAGGATTTGATCGTTTGCTCTTCTCCGTATCCGCAGTTCGTACACCTAATCTTGGCTCTGACTCTATCCAGCTCTTCTGAGAGGAGGAGTAGCCTGAGCAGACCGTTGGACAGATATCTTCGGATCTCTTCTTCACCGTAGGTCGCTAGACCTGTTTCGTGTCCAAGCTCGTAGAGAAACTCTTGAACAAGCTTTTTCTCCTCAAAGTACCGGACCTTCTGCAAGATCTGTGGCGACTTCTCAACAACCTCCTTCATCCCCTGCTCATCCACGTAGGCCGTGTCTACTATGCCAAGGACCTTGCTCTTGAGAGTATAATGTAGGTAGTCTCCACTCTCGAAGTCACTCTTCGTGGGTCCAGGTCCGCCGATTATGATGCCCTTTAGATCGGGAATCTTTAGGAAAATGTTGTTTCCATGCTCACCGACCCGTTTATAGTATTCGTTAACCTGAGCTTCCCTGAGTCTCTCGAACCTGCGAGCCGATTGTCCTCCTGCCCTATGCTTTCCCGGGATTCCGGAGGTTATCTTCTCCACGACCTCTAGCCTTCTGCCCTTCAGGGTTGCAAAAGTGGCTCCATTTCCATCTACGACTAAGATTCCGTAAGTATCTTTTTCTCTGAGAAGTTCCATTAAAGGTTCGATGTAGAACTTGCTGTCGCATCTGTAGTAGTAGATCGTTATCGGTTCGGGGGGAACAAGCACATAGGTTTCTATCTGCTCGCTTCCAGCGCCGTTTTGGGGGATGGCTCCAGAGAAGATGACTAGCCCGTTTTCGGGGGGCTTCTTGAAGAGCTTCAGGCGCTGTATGACCTTCTCTATGGCATCTAGAACGTTCTTCCTCGTCACCTTGGACTTGATGTTTGAGGCTGTGCCTAGTTCCTGCCTGAGGTTGTTCATGACGTCGCTGATCTGTCTGTCAGGCGGCACATAAAGCGAGACGAGTTCTGTGTGTCTCCCAGTTTTGGAGGCTAGGCTATCCAAAGTCCTCTTGAGACGAAACATCGACAGTGAACTCTTGTCCATCGACATCTGAACTTGCCTCCAAAAGGGTAATAAGTTGAGGCGCTTCAAAAGACTAAATTTGAAGGCGACTTATATAGTTGATTCGTGAAGAGTGAAGCGTGAACGACCGTTGAAGATTGCCGTTAAGATTGGGAGATATGCGTTTCCGTCCAGATTGGATTTTGAGATGGTTTCAGCATATGCCGAGGTGTTCAAGAAGCTCAGAAGTGAAGGTCACAGGCTAGTAGTAGTTACGGGTGGAGGCGAGAATGCGAGGAAATACATCGATGCGGCAAGGAGATTGGGTGGGTCTGAGGTAGTTTGCGATTTGATTGGCATACAGGTTTCAAGGCTGAACGCTAGGTTGCTGATCTCAAGGCTCGGAGGAGACGCTTATTCTGAGCCTCCAACAAGCGTTGAGGAGTTGAGGAAGGCGTTCGAGACCGGAAAGATAGTCGTTTTGGGAGGTCTTCAGCCAGGGCAGTCAACAAACGCCGTCGCCGCCATCTCGGCCGAGTCGATCAATGCGGACTTACTTATCAACGCGACAGATGTGGATGGCGTCTATACGGCCGACCCGAAGAAGGATCCGGACGCAAAGAAGCTGGATGAGATTGGTGCAGACGAGCTTTTGAAGAAGGTTCTGGGTGAAGAGCTATGGGCTGGAGGCTACGAGCTCTTCGATCCCGTTGCGATTAAGATAGTGAAAAGATCTAGAATCCCAACTAGAATCGTTGATGGAAGAAACGTTGGCAACATCGAGCGGGTGGTCAGGGGAGAGAATCTGGGTACACTTATACTCGTTTAAGCGTGGCTCGCTTCGAGGAGAATCCTTAAATTATAAAAAACTACTTAGGTTTTTTGGCGGCGGTAGCCAAGTTAGGTCAAAGGCGGGAGAATATTTCAGCCCGAGACTCAAGATCTCTTCCCGTAGGGGTTCGCAGGTTCGAATCCTGCCCGCCGCACCAGACCCCCTTCCTCTGATGCCCTTCATTCTTGCTGTAAGTAATCGATGCGGAACGGCATTTGATCTCGATTTTTGAGGCTGTTTATTTGCACTAAGAACATCGGAGACTATTGCAGGGGAATTGTATAAGTTTATACAGAATATTTATAAGTTGGTTTTAGTTTATCAAAATTGAACCAAAATTACATTCGATCTCATCTGAATATGAAATAAGTTTTATTTTGTGTTTTTTGTGGTGGAAAAAGATGCAAACAAAAATCCTTCATGAACCGCAGCTGGACACGATAATGATGGTAGAGAAAGCAATCAAGGAGGCAGAGTCATATCCCACCAAAAAGGAGCTTCTGGAGGCTCTGCCTAAGAAAGTGCAATACCAGACCTTTAACCGCATCCTCGACTATCTGGAAAGTTCTAACAAAATTATGTTCAACAAGCGCCGCATTATCTGGATTTTTCCTGACAATCCAAAGTTGAAAAGACTGTTAGAAGCAAGCGTAAAAATCTAGCAGTCTAATCTGAGTCATATCCAAATCTCCGAACGTAACCTTTATGAGACAAAACTTCTAATACGACAAGAATCTTGCGAGAATTTTAGGCGACGATAGTGTACATAAGACGGTAGCCAGAATCCAAATCCATTTTCCACAAGTTGCTAATTCCATATTTTTTGAGATATACTTTCGGAAACTTCTTCCTCTCAATTTTCTATCCAGCACACATATCACTTTTTAAAATGTCTATGCCCTTTTCAACAATTCTATAAAAATGACTCTATCCAATTTTGAGTAGAAAGAAGCAGATTCTCTGGATGCCCTGAGGTCATCCGGCGGCCTTGGCTTTTTCAAGCGCCCACGTTCAAACAACAAAGAATACCACTAATTGACATAAAAAGGAAAGAGGAGATTTGTCTAAAATTATTCAATGAACAATCTAAAAACTAATGGATATAGTATTAATCAAAGAGGCGAATTGGAGCTTCAAAAATAACCACTCTTTGTCTTGGTGAATGGTTAGATGGGGATAAGACCTGTACAACTTCTGTCTTATATGTTCTTAGATTTTGCGTATCCGCGACCAGATAAGATATGCGGGAACGATGTTGATCAGGGCTTGCGTAGCGTTAAATACCGCCATAGGTGCTAACAAGCCGAGTACGATTGGCTCTGGCATGCTGTAGAAGAGTTGAAGCAGATAATAGTTTGCGATCGTCATTACGACGACTCTTGAAACCGCTGCGACCGTTGTTTTGACAACTATGCCTTTTTTGAGCGATGCGAACCCCAGTAGAGTGGATAGTTCTGCGATGACCTTGAAGATGCCTCCGTAAATGTTTCCGCGGAAGAATATGATTGAGCACCCGATCAAGCACGTAAGTATAGAGCACAGGGGTCCGTAGAGGAGCAGGCTGACCATCATAGGTACGCCTGTGATGTCCCAGGAGACGCGCGTAGGCGGCGGTACGAGTGGAAATCGAATATCAAATGGTGGCCCTGGTATTATTTCCCATAATGCTGAAAGAGCACCAAGAGTGCTAGCTATGGCGATTTCTCTGGTGCTAATTTTGCGCATAGACTCTGTTACACACCTCCCATCTCTAAGATCCTACTGGAGCCATCAGTTGTCCCCAACAGACAAGGGTGCCTTTTCCGGCTTCCAAAACTTTAACCTCGTTGCCACGTACTTTACAGAGATAAGCCTCTCCATCCTTGGTCATTTTCTCCGCTTGCCTTTCAATTAGCCTTTCTAGAGTTTATAACTTTGTAACGGTAAATTGCGCGGGGCCTCATAGTTCATACAGCTTGCGCGTGCGATAAAAGTTTTTTATTGTCCATTGCCCAATAAATCAACAGCATCGATCTAGAGCACAGTCTTAATCATCTTTTTAACGTTTTTATTCTGGTAGAATTCCGATGATTTTACCTTCTCTTTATAAGTAAAGCCGTGTTATCAGAGTGAAGATGACCTTAGAAATGGGGCTCAAGAATATGAAATCAGCTCCAACTGGAATGGGAGAGAACACGCGGGTCTCTATTATCGGGGTCCATGGTGTTCCCATCATCAAAGAAGACGATGACCTTGGTAGGATCATCTCGGATGCAGCTCAAAAGCAGGGAACTCCGATTCAGGACGGAGACGTGATCGTTGTTGCTCAGAAAATCGTATCTAAGGCAGAGGGCAGAATTGTGAAGTTCAGTAGCGTGAGGCCTTCTAAGTTTGCGAGTATGGTTTCAAAGATGGCTAAGAAGAGGGCTGAGCTGGTTGAACTGATCCTGATGGAAGCGAAGGCAGTTACTAGGATGTCTGGGCATCATCTCATAACAGAGACGAAGCAGGGCTGGGTCTGTGCAAACTCTGCTGTGGACGTATCCAACGTTTCCGGTGGGGACGCGGCATCGCTGCTTCCTGAGAACCCGGATGAGTCAGCATCAAAGATCAGGGATCAATTGAGGGAACTGACTGGTAAGGATGTTGCCGTCATAATATCGGACACTTTTGGAAGACCGCTCCGTTGCGGCCACGTAGACGTCGCAATAGGTGTCTCAGGCATAAACCCTTTCTTCGATAGAAGGGGCGAGAAAGACCTCTTTGGCTACGTATTAAGGGTCAAGCAGATGGCTGTCGTTGACGAGCTAGCGTCCGCAGCGGAACTTGTTATCGGTCAAGCAGGGGAAAGCGTGCCAGTGGCTATCATCAGGGGCTACATGTACCCACGTAGCGAGACTGCTAGGGCAACCGATCTGATCAGGCCCAAAGAGAAGGATCTTTTCTTGTAGAAAGGCGCAGTGAAGACTGAAGAAGTCAAAATCGATAAAGTCTCAAATTGACTAAATTATTTAACATAGACAGTAGAGGATGTAGCTGAGTCTCATTTCTTATTTCGGAAACCGGATCCTCTAGCTGTGCTGTTCCTATAATTGATCTCTTCGATCCTCCGTCGTGTTGCGTCCTCTAAGAAGGCTGCTATGCTGCGGTACCCATACTCTCGGTTGGCTTCGATGAGCTTCTCTACCGCATCGGCCAGCTCCTTTTTTATGCTGATCTTTCTGTACTCGACCATTTGTCTCACTTGTGAGTTCTCCTATTTCAGTTTCCTCCCTTTTAAAAGTTTCCCTCTCCAATGAGAGATGCGAGTCCGCAAAAATGGAGTAGGATTAAGTTATAGAAACAGCTTTTTTATGAAATGAAGTTAAATGGCTTTTGCTTATCCTAAGGAGGGTTTTCAAAGGGTTGCAGTAATAAACCAGTTACTGTTCAAGATAAATAGCTCTAACTGGCATGTCGAAGGTTAGTTTGAAATTGAGTTCTTCAAGAAATTCCAAACCTAACAAGCTGGGCATGATTTTCTGTTGGGCAGTCTCCTCTAATACCTCTATGTACCTCCTAGTAGCAGAGTAGTATTGACCCGTAGAGGTAAGCATGTAGAGAGTGACTTCCTTATCGATTCTGTAAGTTTTTGCCGCCCCGCCAACTCCTCTTGCGATCCTACCTCTGGGAAAATTCCTATAGGTTAAGCCAATTCTTTGGGCATCCTTTTCACCAAGTATGGTTTCACCTGCCCCAGTATCAAGGAGAAAATCTACTCTTCCCATCAATCCAAGATTCTTTATTTCGAGTAAAGTTGAAAGAAAACCCCAATGCCTGTATCCCCACCGTCGATATCTTGCTATGATCCGCAAAAGCGTTTCCTCGAAAAAGAAAAAGGGCTAAAGAATTAGCCTTGGAGGTTCTTCGGAAATGTATTCTATAGGGATCTCGCCCGGATTCTTTCCCTTTTCCTTCAATTTCCGAATTAGATTCTGAAGGTTGGGGTCGGAGTCTATTACCTTAAGGTTCATTACGGCAACGTATTTGTTGGGATACTCCTTTCTAAGTTGGTCTTGATTTTCATAAATCCAATCCATATCTCGACTAAAGTCCTTTAATCCTTCCAGAATTTGATCTGTATCCATCCTGTCCTCTTTCTCCTATGCAATTTCCCAAATTCTCCATATAAAAACTGTTAAGAATCTTCTATATAAGCCGTTCGAGAAGAATAGAACGGAACACAAATCAAGGTCTTTCGCAAGTAATGGTTCGAGTTTTTGAGGCTTCAATATGGGAGCAAGTTCTGGGAGACTCGTGCCCCTCCCCCCTCCAATCCGCTCTTAGAAAACCGCGTCTCGAAGACTTCGATCCGACGAATTTTTACAGCGACCTAAATCCGATAAAGATTTGGCGGAGCCACAAACGGTAAGACATATATGCGTCTCTTTGCTTTTACAATAATCTTGGGGGAGCTGGGCTTACCCGGCTGAGAGGATGGCTGTTCGCCATCGACCCCTTGAACCTGATCCAGATAATGCTGGCGGAGGGATTAAGTGTGAGGATTCCAACCAAGATTTTGACTGAGACCTCTGTTGTTGTTGCTCTGTCTGTTATCCTGAAGGATGTTTTGCCCCCCATCTATAGTCTCCCACAGGGTGGTTCTATCACTGTTGCTGGTATGGTGCCGCTGCTCTGGTTTTCCCTGAGGCGTGGTCCCCGTTTCGGGTCCTTTGCTGGCTTCGTCTATGGCTTGGTCCACATGTCGCTCGGCGGCTACGTGATCCATCCTGTTCAGGCGTTACTTGACTATCCTTTGGCTTTTGCAGCCTTGGGCCTAGCTGGGCTCTTCAAGAAGCATCCATTGGTCGGTGTGGGCGTGGCGATTGCAGGTAGGTTCGTCTCTTCGTTCCTTTCGGGCATAATTTTCTTTACGGGCCTCACTCTGGAGGGTGCGGTTGCATCTGCGATATATAATGGTACTTACCTTCTTGGAGAGTTTGTGATCAGTGCAATAGTTATATTCATACTCGTTAAGAAACAGATAGTCGAGATCTATCTCTAGAAGCTCAGATGAGTTATCAGATGCTTATCCATGGCTGGGCAGCGTAATCTTCCTAGCTCCAAGATCTTGGAGCCTCTTCCTCGTCTTCTCTAGGACGCTTTCCATGAAGGCGCCTTTATCGTACAACGTGATGGCGTCCGTAGTAAGGTCCAGGTATAGTAGCCTAACTCTTTCTGCCTCATCTGGTGTTAGGGGATAGATTTGGATGTTTGCGTAGATTCCCTTCTCCTTCCAGAGCCTCATTTTAGTGCTTCGGACGCCGTCGACTATCTCCACCATCTCTTCGATCCTCTCCGAGAAGCTTTCTGGAAGTTTTTCTATTACAGCTATCAAATCTATGTCGCTGAGTTTGTGAGCCGTTCCCCTCGCCACCGACCCATACAGCACCACTGAGACTAAGCGTTCAACATATCTCTTGAAGAGTTCAGTAACAACCTCTCGGACGAGTGTCTCATATTCTTCCTGCTTCAGATTAGGCTCCTTCATTTTTCGGCATATGTAGAGGGTGATCGTTGCGGGGTCCTCGGCTTTGGCGTTGAAGGCTTGATATTTTGGTTTGCAGTGTGTTATGTTTCGCTTTTCGGTGAAAATCTTATATATG
>Ga0172363_10000075_pt1 | contig 56830 bp, 45 predicted proteins | sample LakKivs2_kivu2a2_FD_114541 | JGI IMG/M metagenome (GOLD analysis project Ga0172363, IMG submission 114541) | Sediment microbial communities from Lake Kivu, Rwanda - Sediment s2_kivu2a2 | ecosystem: Environmental > Aquatic > Freshwater > Lake > Sediment | place: Rwanda: Western Province, Lake... | reverse complement strand
CCTAGCTACCTGACAGTTTCTGTTCATCGATAGGAACACCATATAATTTTGAAAGGTTTTGCGTTGATCACACATTTTTCGATGAATCGCAAGCCGATTTGGAATATACATAAATCACGGCGATCTGAGCGATCGACCAATTTTCGCAAGCCATTTCTGATCGTACGGGTACCAATTGAAATCATCCATACATAAAGCAATGCCACTGCCAAGGTCAATCGGGATAAACGCTCAAAATGCCGCAGCATGGTACTCTCCAGGTCAAAGCCATGTTTCTTCATATCGCCGAACATTTCTTCGATCCACATTCTGCGGCGATAATAATGCATGGCCATACTCAGATCAGGAAGGTTGGTGGCCAGACACCAGGATTCCTTCTCACCCGCCCCCCAATGAACCAACAAACTGACCGGATAAATTTCTTTGGCAGTCAAGTAGCCTTTTCCCAGCCAGATACTCTCACCTGGCTGGTGGATGAAACTGTCGAAGGTTTGCCAAGCGTTGCTCTCATTGAGCCAGACCCCGGTATCACTTTTTTGACGCAAGACATAGAACCAATGCCATTGATCCAGCTGTCTCAAGACCGCTACAGAACCAAATTCACAGTCGCCAACCACAAAAACGGCTGCTTGACTGGGGATCAACTTGCGCAAGTAAGCCAACAAAGCCAGGTGTTTCTCACTTCCGCTGTGTCCTTTGATCTGCTTGACCCAGGTCCAGGCAAGTGGAATAGTTCTTTTTCGGTAAGTAAGACCTGCCATCAGCAGTTGATGACCAAAACCGATCTTGGTGCCATCTACGATCAAGCGGATTTCTCCCAGGTTGCGGAATTGAGTTTCCAGCCACATGCGAGCGATGGGTTCAAACCACTCACGCACGCGGATTGCAGGATTATCCAACAGTCTGCTCAATCGCCGGGTGGTGCTCAACAGCCTGGCAGGTCCGGGAATCTTCCCCGCAATCCGGTTCAGATAAACCGATCGGCTTTCATAAATTCCGACCATCAGCCAGGTGAAATTCTTAATACGGGTAATTCTTTCCATGGGTCGCAATTGCTGAATTTCTATAATCAATGTATGATAGAGAGCGTTGATCGGCATGGTATCCTCCTCTTCTTTAGTCAGAATAAGGAGTACATTTATCGTGCCGATCAATCCTTTCTAAACTAAAACTGTCAGGTAGCTAGATTAATGCGGATTATTAAAAAACAGAAAATAAATATTAGGTAATAATTCATGGAGCCGACCTTGCTCAGCATGGATTTTGTCTTCCGGCTTGCCCACCATCCGATTCTCATTTTCTTTGAATATTGGCAAAACAACTTTCTTATACTTATCCCTTATAATTATAGGGTTTGATAACAATTTCACAAGCGACAAAATAAAAGATGACAGAATTTGTAATTAACTCCACATATATCTCAAACATCCCTGATTTCAGGGATTTACCCTGGCAGTATCACTTTTCAGAATGGTCACTACATACTCCCCGCTTGGAAGAAATTCAACACGGTATCTCACGCCACCCGGTTGTATTTGTGAACTATGATGGCACACTCTATGCTATCAAAGAGCTTCCTGAACAGATTGCTCAAAAAGAATACGACCTTCTAACTTTAATGGTGGAACATAACCTTCCGTGTGTAAAACCGGTGGGTCATGCCACTCTGCAGAGAGATATAAGTAATTTTAGTGTTTTAATTACACGCTATCTCGAATCGTCGATCCCTTACCGATCACTCATTATGGGCGAGTCTATTGACCAATTTCAAACATATTTGTTGGATGCCGTATCGGGCTTATTAGTTCAGCTTCATACTACTGGATTCTTTTGGGGAGATTGCTCGCTTTCGAATATTTTATTTCGGCGTGATGCAGGTGCATTGCAAGCCTATCTGGTTGATGCAGAGACAGCTGAATATCACGCGCCCCGCATTTCAGCAATGTTGCGCTTCCATGAGTTAGAAATTATGCAAAGGAACCTGGCGCATGAGCTCACTCAACTACAAGCATTTAATTTGCTGTCAGCAAACTATCCAACTCAGGAAACGGGTCCATATATACAGCAAAGATATCGAGAATTGTGGGAAGAAATAACCCGAGAGATCACATTTAAACAAAACGAGCTGTACCATATTCAAGAAAGGATCCGAGCGATTAATTCACTTGGTTTTTCTGTTAAGGATATCGAAATAAGACCTCAAGATCATGAAAATGTGTTGAAATTACGGATTTTTGTATCTGATCGAAGTTATCATCGCAACCAGCTTTTGGAGATAACCGGGTTAAATGCAGAAGATAAGCAAGCTCAGATAATCATTAACGAAATAAACGAGCTCAAAGCCAAATTTATCCAATCTGGAAATCCGAACGTGTCGATTGAAGCAGTCGCATATCACTGGCTGGAGCATGTTTACCGGCCAGTAATAGATCAATTAAAATCAATCCTTCATAATCCAACCAACCCTAAACATGATGTTGGGCCAATAGAGTTATATTGCCAGGTTCTGGAGCATAAGTGGTATATGTCAGAACGAGCTCAGCATGATGTTGGTCACCAGGCAGCTGTGGAAGATTTCATCAACCAATTCGGGTAGGATAGTTATATAAAAAAACGTGCACAGTCGATCTGCCAGCGTGACTGTGCACGTATCTTTCCATCAGGCGGGAATTTGTATTTTTGGAAGCCGCTTAAGCGATTCCTTAATCGCTTCAATCGGATATTCATAGTCTACTAACTGGCCGCTCAGGTAAGCCTGATATGCAGTCATATCATAATGACCATGGCCTGAAAGGTTGAACAAAATTATACGAGATTCACCTTTTTCCTTTGCATCCAGTGCTTCATCGATCGCCACGCGAATTGCGTGTGCCGATTCTGGTGCAGGGATGATCCCTTCTGTTTGAGAAAACAGGATTGCAGCCTCGAAAGTCGCTAGCTGTGGGACGGAGATTGCCTGGATATAACCTGCATCATATAATGCACAAATCGAAGGAGCCATCCCATGATAGCGTAAACCACCTGCATGGATCGGTGGTGGCACAAAATCATGCCCTAAGGTGTACATCTTAACGATTGGAGCCATACATGCCGAGTCGCCGTAATCAAAGCGGTATTCACCCTTGGTTAGGGAAGGGGTTGCTTTAGGCTCAACAGCTAATAGCCGGGTATTTTTCCCATTTATAAGATTTTGGTGTAGGAATGGATAAGCAATTCCCGCGAAATTCGAGCCTCCTCCCACACACCCGATAACCACATCCGGATACTCTCCTGCCATATCCATCTGCTTAAGTGCTTCCTGACCGATGACGGATTGGTGCATAAGCACGTGGTTTAGTACCGAGCCCAGGCTGTACTTTTTCGTACCACTCGATTTCACTGCCACCTCTACCGCTTCCGAAATGGCAATACCTAAGGAGCCGTGGCTATCTGGGGCATCATGCAGGATGGCTTTCCCAAAATCTGTAAGGTCCGTTGGGCTAGCGAATACTTTAGCACCATAGGTTTCCATCAGGTAACGGCGGTAAGGTTTCTGATTGTAGGAAACCTTAACCATATATACTTCCAGGTCTAAATTAAAAAACTTGCACGCCATAGCTAAGGCTGAACCCCACTGTCCTGCACCTGTCTCGGTGGTCAGCGCCTTCGTTCCAGAAATCTTATTATAAAATGCCTGGGCGACTGCGGTGTTAGGTTTATGGCTTCCTACAGGTGAGGTCCCTTCATGCTTGAAGTAGATATGTGCGGGGGTATTCAAGGTTTTTTCAAGCCTACGTGCCCGGATTAATGGCGTTGGCCGCCATAGTTTGTAAATTTCCCTTACCTCACTCGGAATCTCAATATACCGTTCAGTGCTTATTTCCTGAAGTATTAATTCCATTGGAAACAAAACTGATAGGAAATCAGTAGTGACAGGCTCAAATGTCTGGGGATTTAATACCGGAGTCGGTGGCACTGGGCTATCTGCGCTCATGTTATACCAAAACTTCGGAAGGTCTGACTCATCTAGTAAAAAACGCGTTTTCTCATTCATTTCTGCCTCCAGTTTGATAGGTTTTTTTAAAATACAATCGCGCTCATCCCATGGGGACGAACGCGCTTCATCCGTGGTGCCACCCCGGTTAAGCTGGTAAGCTATATAATAATAAAACCCGTTGTGATGCAACGGGAATAATTGCCAGCTTCACTCTTTTCAGATACGGTCAAATTCATGACGATATCTTTTGCCTTGCTAACGGTGGCATCTCCGGCATAAGCTACTCCTGATACCTACATCCAGTTTCACTCTGCAACTCTGAGGTCCATTCAGTTCTAACGTACGGGCAAGCTTCTCATCAATCCTTGCTCTCTGTACCGTCGTACCAGAACTTACTCGTCCTCTTCATAGTCATTTATTATTAAGTTTGTCGAATTATATTGTGAATCCCGTTTTTGTCAACCCTGCTTTTAATCCACCCGAGATAAGATAATAAAATCCGATGGGAAATCGTCCTTCTCGTCTTGTAATACTTTTTCACTTGTGATAGTTTCCCATTGATCATTATTCATCTTAGGGAAGAATACATCAGCAGAGATATTTGTATGCACCCTGGTCAGGTAAATTTTATCTGCAAATTTTATCGCCTGGCTAAAAATCTCTCCTCCCCCAATAATAAATACCTCGGTTTCTTGTTGATCTGACGCTAGTTGTAAAGCCGCGATCAGGGAATTCACAATGATATAGCCAGTGGCAGAGTAATTCGGTTGACGTGTGACAATGATCATTTTCCTCCCAGGCAATGGCCCATCGATTGACTCGGATGTTTTCCTGCCTGCGATCAGGTAGTGCCCCATGGTAATCTTTTTAAATCGGCGTAAATCCGAGGAAAGGTGCCATGGAATTTTGTTTTCCCTGCCAATTCCACCCTTTTCATCGACCGCAGCTATCAGTGATACGATCAAACTGAAATCTCCGCCTTAATCGCCGGGTGGCTTCGATAGTTGTGCAGGGTAAAATCTTCATATTGAAAATCTAAAATTGTTCTGATATTTGGGTTGACTTTCATTGTCGGAAGTGGATATGGCGTACGGGTTAATTGCAATTTCGCCTGATCCAAATGATTCAGGTACAAATGTGTATCACCCATCACCTGGATGAGATCACCAACCTCAAGATCACAAACTTGAGCTATCATCATCGTTAATAATGCGTACGAAGCGATATTGAACGGCACCCCAAGAAACACATCCGCTGAGCGCTGGTAAAACTGGCAGGATAACTTGCCATCAACAACATAAAATTGAAATAACAAGTGGCATGGAGGAAGAGCCATTTTAGGAATTTCCCCCACATTCCACGCACTCACAATCAAACGCCTGGAGCTTGGTTCGTGTTTTATCTGATCAATTACCTGGTTTATTTGATCGATTACAGCCCCATCAGGTGACTGCCAACGTCTCCACTGTACGCCATACACAGGACCTAGCTCTCCATTTTCGTCTGCCCATTCATCCCAAATGCTCACCCCATGTTCACGTAAATAGTTAACATTACTATCGCCGCGTAGAAACCAAAGTAATTCATAAATTACTGATTTGATATGGATTTTTTTGGTAGTTAATATAGGGAAACCATTTTGGAGATTAAATCTCATATGATATCCGAACACCGATAGAGTACCCGTGCCTGTTCGATCAGCTTTATTAACCCCATGATCCAAAACATATTGCAATAAATCAAGGTATTGGCGCATAGTTCATCCAAACTAATTTAGCGGTATATTATTCTCTCTTTCATCCAATATCATAATCGATCGTGTCTGGTCAATATCGATATATATCTGCTTTACCAATTCTTCTATGTTCTCGAATCGTTCTTCCCCTCGTAATCGTTCCACAAATTCTAATGTAATTATCTCAGAGTACAAATCACCCGAAAAATCTAAAATATAAGCTTCAACGTGAGCTTTTCGGTCAGCACTGGGAAAAGTCGGCCGCGTCCCTACATTGACAGCAGCACTCCACTGCTTGTTGAGAATTTTTGCGCGACACGCGTATATACCCGCCCCAGGGATTAACTTTTCTTCTCCTGTATCTATATTGGCTGTCGGTATCCCGATCCTTTTCCCACGACCATCTCCGTGGATAACTTCACCGGATAACCGGTACCGCCGACCTAAAAGCTTATTAGCTTCTGTTATTTTTCCTTCGGAAATCAAATTCCTTATCAAACTTGACGATATTATCCGCCCATAAGCCTTCACCGGCTCCATTACGTGCACCTTATAACTTAATTCCTCGCCAAGCTGGGTAAGATATGATACATTTCCTTCGCGCCCTCTACCCAGGGCAAAATCATGACCCACCCATAATTGACGAAATCCGAGATGGTGTATTAAGAAAGTAATAAAATCTCTAGCTGATGACTGAGAAAGCTCGTTTGTAAATGGATAGGTAATGACGATATCAGTATCAAGCCTATCGAGCAGCTCAATTTTTTCATCTCTTGTGGTTATGTAAAAGGCTCCTGATCTTCCCCTCAACACAACAGCTGGATGTGGATAAAAAGTTAAAACAACTGATTTAGCGCCTGCCTGATGCGCCTGTAGGTTAAGTTCCCTTATAAGCTGTTGGTGGCCGATATGAATACCATCAAAGGAACCAATAGTTAACCAAGTATTCTCAAGAATGACGCCTTCGAGTGATGTAAAGTGTTGCATCATGGAGCGTCAACAAACAGAGCTATGAAAAGAACACCTTACGTGGTTGCCATTCGTTTGTTGTTTCATCCAATTCCATTAATGCAACCAAATCCCCTTGCTGGCTAACCCCTCTTACCCAACCTTTTTCGCCTTCTTCGGCAGTAATTCTATGACCATGGCGGATCAATTCCACCTGATCGCCGTCAAGCTCCACCATTCTCCAGTCTCCCAAAGCTTCGGCTGCCGGGATTAAAAATTTATACCAATCACCAACATGAAACGCTTCTTGTAACCTTCGTAATGGTACGGCATCACGTAATGTGAAGCGACCACTTTTTGTACGGCGCAACCCAACCAAGTGAGCCCCACACCCTAAGGCGACCCCCAGATCATTAGCCAGTGAGCGCACATAAGTTCCTGACGAACAGAACACATCGATGACCGCCTCAGGTGGATTCCATTCTAACAATTCAAGGCTATACACCTGGATTGTCCTCGGTTGTAGTTCAACTTCTTCACCCTCACGCGCCATCTCGTACGCCTTACGCCCTTGGACTTTAATCGCCGAGTATGGTGGAGGAACTTGTTGGATCTCTCCAGTAAATTGCTGTAATGCCTGTTCGAATTGCTCTTCAGAAATGCTATCGACTGATCCAGAAGAGGTAATCATCCCTTCAGAATCAAAAGTATCTGTGGTGCTACCTAGATGTACTGTCGCCTGATAGCGTTTATCAGAGGCGGACACATACTCACTGAGCCGGACTGCGGGACCTATTAATACTACCAAAACACCCGATGCTCTAGGATCTAATGTTCCCGTATGCCCAGCTCGATGGATATTTGTCCCACGCCTGATAATCTGAACTACATCATGTGAAGTTAAACCCACGGGTTTATCAACAACTAATACACCAGACACAGCATTTTTTAGTTGATCTTCATAGTTTTTATTCATATTCAATCCCAGTAATTATTATTCTATCGCAATTAAGCAATAGCCTCTTTAACATGATCCATCGATAACTTCGCTTCTGCCAGGACCTTTGCTAATACATCATCTAACTCACCTTTTACATCTGCACCAGCAGCAGCTTTATGCCCCCCTCCTCCAAATTTCTGAGCCATATCGGAAACATCGATATTCGTTTCACCACTACCACACAAGCGCCAGCTAATTTTAACATAACCTTCAGCTTGCTCTGTGAAAATTATCGCTACTTTCGCCCCTTTGATTGCCGAAAGAATTTTCACCAGATCCGCATCATCACTTGCTTGGTATCCCGCTGTGTGGCGCTCCTGGAGGGAGAGCGTTGTCCATACCAATCCATCATCCATCATGATTTTTGATAGTCCAGCCCCCCAATAACGGGCTGCTGATATTGATTGTTCTATCAGTGTTTTGTAATATATATCAGCTAATTCGCCCCCTTTGTCCATCAGGTCTGCTACAATTCGCAGGAGCTGTGGACTCACATTTGTTGTTCGAAAACCAATCGTATCCGTGATAATACCAGCTATGAGTGCATTTGCGATAGGCTTGCTGATTGGATATCCAAAATCTGGTAAGTATTTCGCCAGGATCGCCGCCGTAGCAGCTACTTGTTCTTCGACCAGATTGATCTTGGCAAAATTGGTGTTTGTTTTATGGTGGTCGATATTAAGGTCAGGTGTACCGTAATCTAATTCTGTTTGGGTACGCTCGATCTCAGCTGAATCTACCACAATAACATAATCAAAGTTACCTACAGGTTTTGTGATAACAAGCTCACTACCTTCCAAAAAATGGAAGTTGTCAGGAATCCCATCTTTAAGCACCATCTGAACGTCTTTACCAGCTGATATCAGAGCTAAACCCATCGCTAACAACGACCCGATAGCATCGCCATCTGGACGTTGGTGAGATATGATTAACAATTTCTTCGCTGATTTAAGCTGTTCACGAATCTGACTGATTAGATGATAATCAGGCACGTTCATTTTTCTTTCTTCACCACCCTGTTTTTCTGTCTTGTTCCCATAAATTTTACATCTGATTTCTTGATTGTACCAAGCAATCTTTCAATTTCATCCGCGTGTTCAAGGGTAGCATCCCAATGAAATCTAAGCTTCGGAAATACCCGTAAATCCATCCGGTGAGCAAGCTCACTCCGCAAATAACCATGAGCATGCTCAAGGCCAGCTAATATTTCCTTGGAACGTTGCATGCCCTCAATGGCACACACGTATATATCCGCGTAAGCAAGATCTTTATCAACCTCGGCCTCAGTAACTGTCACACCCCTTAATCTTGGATCATTGCTCTCGATCAATAAAATTTCAGAAAGTTCTCTTCGTATACGTTCCGATATCCTTATAATCCGGTTCGTTGATACCATTTCCGCTTCCCTTATGGTCTATGCTGCCGGTACCTTTTCGATCAGAACACACTCAATCTGATCGCCTTCAGCGTAGTCAGCGAAATTTCGGATTACAATTCCACACTCGAATCCCTGGCGGATCTCTCGCACATCTTCCTGGAGGTGCTTAATAGATGAAATTTCGCCAATAGCGACGATTTCCCCATCCCTGAGCACTTTCCCCCGCGCGTTCCGCTTTATTTCACCATCGGTTACATAACAACCGGCAATATTCCCGATTTTAGATACTTTGAATACTTTACGAACTTCAGCATGGCCCAGTACGGTCTCTTTATCAACTGGCTCCAGCATTCCGGTTAATGCTTTTTCAATATCCTCGATTAACCGGTAAATAATATCATAAAGCCGAATGGATACCCCTTCTTTCTCAGCCACTCTTCGCGCTGCCACATCTGCCTGTACACTAAAGCCGATAATAATTGCCTTTGAAGCAGCAGCCAGCATCACGTCATTTTCAGTGATATTCCCGGTTTCGGCATGGAGAATATTCACTTTTATTTCATCAGTGCATAGGTCCTTCAGTGAGGAAATAATGGGTTCGAGCGAGCCTTGTACATCCGCCTTAACGATCAGCCTTAATTCCTTGACTTCACCGGCTTGGTATTGATTGAATAACTGCTCCAGTGTGATTTGTGCTCGCCTGGCGCTTGCACCATTGCCGTTCGCTTGGGATTTTTCGGTAATGATCGTTCTGGCATCACGTTCCGATGGAACTACCTGGAATAGATCTCCTGCCTGAGGTACTTCATTCAAACCCATCACCGAAACAGGGGTAGAAGGCCCTGCCTTTCTAATCCTTCTTCCTCGAAAATCGAAAAGCGCTTTTAACTTACCAAAGGCTCTCCCAACGACAACCACATCGCCGACATTAAGGGTGCCATTCTGGACAAGCAAAGTGGCCATTGCACCTTTCGCTTTATCTAGCTCGGCTTCGATCACCGTGCCGATCACTTCTCCATTGGGATTGGCCCGAATATCCATGTTGTCTGAAACCAGAACAATCGCTTCCAGCAGATCTTCCAATCCCTCTCGCTTCTTCGCCGATAAGGGGACGACTATCGTGTCGCCATCCCACTCATCTGGCACCAATCCGACCTCTGCCAATTGCTGTTTCACACGATCGGGATCGGCATTCTGTTTATCTATTTTGTTCATGGCAACAATAATCGGTACCTTCGCTGCTTTTGCGTGAGCAATTGCCTCTTTGGTTTGGGGCATCACACCATCATCTGCAGCAACGACCAATATTACAAGGTCAGCACCCTGAGCGCCGCGTGCTCTCATTGCAGTGAACGCGGCATGTCCCGGCGTATCCAAAAAAGTAATCAAGTGACCGTTGTGTTCTGCCTGATAAGCGCCAATATGCTGCGTTATCCCACCCACTTCGGCTTCAGCTACATTCGTTTCTCGAATGGCATCTAATAACGTGGTCTTTCCATGATCTACATGACCCAGAATGGTCACTACAGGTGGGCGTGCGGCTAAGTTTTCCGCTGCCTCCTTTGCGATGACTTTTCTCCATTCAGGTATTTCCCCAAGGTCTTGTTCAACCACCTCAGAGCTTTCAGGAACTGCCTCAAAACCCATTTCTGAAGCAACAATCGCTGCGGTATCAAAATCGATGGGCTGGTTTATGCTCGCCATCACGCCATTGGACATTAATGCCTTGATCACGTCAATGGGGCTGGTTTGCATAATCTGTGCAAGATCACGTACAGTTATGGGTGTGGATAACTCTATTCTTTTTTCATTATCGCCGTTCTCGCTCATACGGTACCTCTATTAATTCCTTTTGTTTGACCCTTATGAGCGGGTGAGAAAGATCACTCGTCCATTATCGGTTCCTATTCCGGTAATGATACGGCGTAATTCAGTAATCGATCGCGCTCTTCAGGTGTTAATTCTCTCTTTAATGCCTTAGCCAATGCTCCATTTAGACCATGTTCCCAACAAGAACGTAATTCATGAAGGTAAGCACCTCTACCCGCCATTTTACCAGTTGGATCAATGACAACACCTTGAGGGCTATTCACGATCCTGATCATTGAACGTTTTGGTAGTACTTTCATGCAGCCTACACACGTTCGTTGCGGAATATGCTTTCTCTTTGCGGTTTTGCGGGTCACATAACCTCTTGTTATCTATCAATAACTCCATTCATCTTCCCAATCACCACCGCGTTTGCGTTTTCTCTTCACAACAGTGATATCACGATCGGGATCATATTCAACTTCAACGAATTTCTTCTTCTTTTTCTTTTTCTTGCCTTTTTTATCCAAATCTTCTTCTTCTTCCTCTTCCCCAGTATCTTGAATTTCCATAATTTCTGGTCTTAGAGAGAAGATTTCATTAAAGTCAACTACTTTTTCGCCTTCCTCTATTTCTTCCTCACCTGCCGGAGCTTCTACCACAGCAGCCTCACTTTCGGCGGAAAGCTCTTCACTAACGGTTTCGCCTTCTTCGACAGGGGTAAATTCTTCTGCTACCTCTTTCTCCTCGAATTCATCTACAGGTTGTCCGATGACCACAGCTTCTTCTTCCGCTAATTCACCAATCGTTTCCACTGGTTGCGCTTCGGTTGCAACTTGTTCACTGACTTCAGGAATAACTACTTCAGGTTCTGCAGTCGGGAATGCAATAGTCGTCAATCTATCTTTGATCTCATCCATGGCCTTTGGGCCGATGCCGCTGATGCCCAAGACGGCATCCTCATCCAAAGCTAACTGGAACATCAAATCGCCAATAGTTTCATAACCAGATACGCTGAGTAAATCATATATCCGTTCCGACAATCCCAAATCTTCTAAAGACATAGCAAAGGCTGCAACCGGGATTTTGGATCGGATTTCTTTCCGGTGCTCTTCTTCGGCAAGTTTTTCTTCTGTACGTCGGTGAATGACGCCTCGTTCAACTCGATCCACGAACTGGCTTAGGAATTGATATTCTTCAGGAGTGATCGGACGCCCTTCTGCTTTCTTGGATAGGATTAATTCAACCCTGGGCATATTTTCAGCTTCATTTTCAGCCATTGCCGAGAATTCATGATCGCTCTGCAGCCGGTGGATAGCATCACCTGCAGCCTCAAGCAATGATTTAATATCGATCCGCCATCCGGTAAGTTTTGCAGCCAGTCGAGCATTCTGTCCATCACGTCCAATTGCTAGGCTTAATTGATCGTCCATCACCACTACTGTTGCTGTTTTTGTCCCTTTGGCATGCTCATTTAGATAAACACCGGTAACCCTGGCAGGACTGAGTGCCTTGGCGATGTAATTTGCAGGATCCGTGTCATATTCGATGACATCAATCTTCTCATCGTTCAGCTCACGGACGATAGCCTGTATACGCACCCCTCTGATTCCCACACAGGCGCCCACGGGATCCACTGCCGGCTGTAAAGCAGCAACCGCCACCTTTGACCTCTGCCCGGGTTCACGCGCAATAGAGCGAATTTCTACCAGGCCATGATAAATTTCAGGTACTTCATTTTCTAGAAGGCACCTGAGAAAATTACGATGCGACCTTGAAAGGACAATTTGCGGACCACGCGGTGTTTGTTTTACCTCAAGCAACAAGGATTGCACACGGTCATGGACGCGGAAATGCTCTCCATTGATTTGTTGGTTCCTGGGTAGCACACCTTCAGCTTTCATATCCAATCCGAGTGTGACTTGTTGCGGCGTAGCTGCCTGAACCACACCACTGACAATTTCACCAACCTGTTTGGCATAATACTTCATCTGTGAATCGCGTTCAGCTTCACGGATACGTTGTTGGATCACTTGACGGGCGGTTTGGGCAGCCACCCTCCCGAAATTACCAGGTGTGGATTCAACAACAACCATGTCCCCCAGCTCAGCATTCGGATCGACTCTTCGGGCTTCTTCAAGCAATACTTCAGTCCGGTCATCCTGTATTGAATCAACCACTTCTTTTTCTGCAAATACAGTCACTTCCCCTGTTTCAGGGTTAATCTTGGCTTCTACTAATTGCGCTTGAGAAGCATTAACTGCCCGGCGATATGCAGATACCATGGCTGCCTCGAGGGCTTCCATGACAACACTTTTTGGTAGCCCTTTTTCCTCGAGGACCTCATTAAATGCCAGCATGAATTCGTTTTTCATTCCTTGATAATCTCCGAACAATACTTCAGCTTGATTGGCCCTATACGCAAGAAAAGTGGGGGCTGCCCACTTTTCCACGTCGCCACAATCTGTACCTATACTACAGCGATTTTAGCACGAAAATGGTTGAAAAGCAAGCTGTATTATCATGATTAATTAGATATTCATAATTGAATTGATTAAATCTGCCAGATGCCGAGTGCGCGAGTGAGGATAGATTGCCAGGAAGTACCTTCCCTATATGGGCATGGATAAGGATCTTCCCAGGGTTTACCCAGCATCGCATTAACAACAGACAGGCTGCACGCATTGGCTGCATTTAGGTCATATCCTCCTTCAAGGAATAAACAGATTTTTCCGCTACAGTGAGTGTCAGTCCAGGAACATAGCTTCGCGATTAGCATTCCATATCCATGCGCAGTGAGCATCAACTGCCCCAATGGATCAAGCCAATGTGGGTCAAATCCATAACTGACCATGATCATTTGTGGCTTGTGCTGATCAAGTAAAGGAAGGATAAGCTCATCCATAATGGTAGTATATGCAGTATCGCCAGATCCAGCCGGTAATGGAATGTTAGCTGTCCAACCTTCACCTGCCCCTTCACCAATGTCTTCCAGACTCCCCGTGCCGGGATAAAATGGATATTGGTGAGTGGAGAGGTAAAATACGTCATCTCGCGTCCAGAAGATATCCTGCGTCCCATTACCATGGTGAAGATCCAGGTCTACGATTGCCAGCTTTTCGACTTTATAGACTTGGATGAGATATTCAGCCGCGATGGCGATATTGTTCAATAAACAAAAACCCATCCCCTGGCCATGTGTGGCGTGATGCCCTGGTGGGCGTGTAAGGGCGAATCCACGTTGCGCTTTACCATCCCAAATATTTGATGCTACGGCAGCTGCGCCGCCAGCTACTCGGTGGGCGAGATCCCAAGTTGCGGGAGTGGTGTAGGTGTCGGCGTCTAAATGACCACCTCTATTGCATGTGAGCTCTAATAAATTTAGATATGCAGCAGAGTGTACTGACATGTAAATCTCATCCGGAAGTGTTATCGGGGCTAATTTCGGATATGGATCCCATATTTCCTCACCTTGTAATGCATTTCGAACGGTCTCTACCCGTTCCGGTCGTTCGGGATGCCCACGCTCGTAGTGTTTTTCATGACCTTCAGGATAGAAATATGCAAGCTCTTCCATTCTTCATCATCCCCGTAGATTATATAATCTTTACGTGATTATTCGTAAGAATGCCAGATTTCCATTGCTCCCGGTGCACGGTTTGCCCAGGCAAAGTACGGCATAGCGACGATTTCGATCGGCTTCCCTTGCTTTATACCTCGTTCAGTTTGCAAGGGATAGTAAAGTTTATTCTTCCATATGGGTTCAATTATTGTGGCCTTTGCGGATAGAATAAGCTTTACCATCCCCCCGAATAGGCTTGGATCAAATTCGATTGCGGGTGTCTCTTTCGTAATTATCCTGGTGTCAGGAATCACAACCTCAGGGTTATCCACTTGTTCCAGGCAATATAGCAATGGCCCTCGGGTGATGGCAATCCTTCTGGTGTTTTCCAATATATAAGGATGGCTCGAAATATATCTCACGTGAATAGGAATCCAGATTTTTATTTCATCTCCCGCCTTCCAATTTCTCCTGATTTCTAAATATGAACCTGACGCCGAATGTTGCCCATAATCTTCATCATTTATGGATAGCCGAATAGATTCATCTCCTATCCACGCTGGTATTCGCAGGAATAAGCTGAATTCTTCCCTTAATTCTTGTGTATCCAGGTTGAAATTTTTGGGATTTACATTTTTGATTCTAATTCTTATATTCCCTTCCCATGGATAATTCGAGTCTTGCTCCAGCTCCACCTGTGTACCGGTCAACAATTCAATCTTTACAATTGAGCTCGCGTACTGATGTATCCAAATCCCTTCATGCGATACACTATATATATAACCTGGGAACATGGCTATTGTCCGACAGATATTTGGCGGGCAGCATGCACATGCATACCACTCTTTTCGCCGATGGCTTCCATCATCCAATAACGGATTTTCATAGAAATAATGCTGTGCATCGAGTGAAATTCCTGGTAATACAGCATTATATATAGTCCATTCCAATAAATCCGAATATCTGGCATTGCCATCCATCTGAAGCATACGCCAATTCCACATCACGCTTGCGATCGCGGCGCACGTTTCTGCATACGCCCTGGAATTTGGCAGCTCATAAGGCCTTCCAAATGCTTCTCCATCATGTCTGGCACCCACTCCCCCGGTAATATAGATTTGTTTTTCAACCAGGTTTTTCCACAAGCGATTAAGCGCTTTATTCAATAGATCTTCGCCTGTTTCCAAAGCTACATCTGTGGCACCTGAGCATAGGTAAAGCCCTCGAACCGCATGTCCGCTCAAAACCTCAAGATCCCTGAAGGGTAAATGGTCGAGTAAATACTCGCTACCTCCTAGTAGATGATGTCCCCGCCGGTTAATAAGTAAATTGACTAAAGTGAGATATTTTTCGTCGCCGGTTGTTCTGAATAGCTCAACCAATGCCATTTCGATTTCGGGATGGCCACTGGTACCTTCGCGCTTATTTGGACCAAAAGTGAAATCGATGTGATTGGCCAATTTTATGGCAATATTCAATAAGCTTTTCTCTCCTGTCACCCGATAATGGGCGATGGCGGCTTGTATGAGGTGACCAGCGCAATATAACTCGTGTTTCTCAGCCAGGTTCGACCATCGTTCTGCGCTATGTTCCATTGAAAAATAGGTGTTGATGTAACCGTTCCTATCCTGGGCTCTGGCAATGAGATCAATTACATTGTCCATCAACTGTTCTAATTCAGTAATCTGCTGAGATGCCATTATCCAGGAAGCCGCTTCTAGCCATTTATAGACATCAGAATCATTAAATACATAACCTTGGTGAGGCCTGTGAGCGCTTTCTGTCAAACGCCTGAAATTACTTAATCCACCGGTAATTTCAAATTGCTTATACTGCGAAAAAATAGTAACCATGTTATTTTTCCGCATTCGTTCATACCAAAAACCATTCATCAAGGAAATATTCTTGATCGACACTGGTTTTAAACGAGCAAAAGAACTGTGCTGGGTATTTGTTATCACAGTAATTCCATTTTCCCGTCTCGGTCCTATTGGCTATACGAAGTTGATATGATTTGTAGTTAATCTCGTGGTATCTGAATAATATCCCCGATATTCTTCAGGTAACAGAATTGCTAATTGGTACATGATTTCATCCACCATTTTCCCACGCATATCACGATCTATTTTTCCAGGTACATAAGATAATCGAAATACTTTTCCAACCCTGATATGAAAATCCGTGCGCCTAAATTGGTTGATATTATCACGCAATCGCTCACCTCCATAATAGACCAGAGGTAATATCGGCGCGTTGCTATGGCTGGCCAACAACACGATTCCTGGCAATCCGCGTGCAAGTCTACCATTGCCACTACGGGTGCCTTCAGGTGCAATGCCTAATATCTTCCCCTGACGTAAAGCCTCCAGTCCGCTGCGAAATGCCTTTGCATCAGCTTCACCGCGTTGTATTGGAATTGCCCCCCATAAATTAAATAAGATTGCCATCACAGGATTGTCCCAGGTTTCCGTCTTCACAAATCCGGTAATTTTGCGCGGTTGTAAATGGCTCAACAACAAAGGTATATCCATGAAGTTAATGTGGTTGGAAGCAATGATCAATGGCCCTTCCTTGGGGACTTTAACCAATTGACCATCGTCCACATTACATAGGATGCGTGTAATGCTTCTTATGGATGAGTTAACGACTGTATAGGCCAGGTTCATCGTCAAACAATTCCAGTGATTATTTTTAATGGCCGTTGGATGATTTCAACTGCCAATTCATTTCCCGCTGTGCAAATCGTCTCTCCATCAGCATGAGCAGGTAAAGTTCCTTCGAGTGCAATCACTTTCACCTTTTCAGCTCTTCCCGTTTTTATTAATGACGATTTTGCTTGCGTACCCTTCATAAAACGAGGTATCATCATAAGAATCATAAGACGGCTCATTTGCCCGGCAATGCATAAATCCAGCAATCCATCATCAGTATAAGCTTCAGGAGCCATAACGAAACCGCCACCCATTCTTTTGCCATTCATGATAGAGATCATCAAAGAAGGTTGCATGATCACCTGGTCATCATACTCAATCCTGACTAGTGGGGCATTAAAAAATAAAAATATTGTCCGCATGGCTGCTACAATGTAATTCATAAACCCATGTAAATGGGTCAGTTTTACTGCCTCGAAACCAACCACCGCATCGAATCCAATCCCCATCCCATTTCCAAAATAGCGGCCCTGGGGATAATCACCCCCACGGATTAATCCAACATCCATGCGGCGTGATTTCCCCTGTCTGATCACTTCAAAACCTTGCTGTAATCCAGCAGGTATGCCATGTCCATAAGCGAAATCATTTCCCCGCCCTATTCCAATGATCCCCATTTTTGTTGTGTTATACCCCTGTGCATACGCCTGCATCAACCCATTCAAGACTTCATTTGAAGTTCCATCTCCTCCAACAGCAATAACCGCCTCGTAGTTTTTTAAGGCAGCTTCCCTCGATAAATCAATGGCATGACCTGGATGTTGGGTGTTTAAAACTTCAACTTCATCTGGATAATTATGTACCATGCGTTCTATCTGCGGGAACGCAAGCCTCCCTGCCCCTTGGCCGGCGATTGGATTTACTATGTACCTGTATATACCACTCATTATGGGCATTCCTCGGGAATATTTCGAAAATCAAACACCAACACCGGGCTTTTATTGATTTTAAATATCTCCCCTGTCGCCTGATAACACTTGCCAATTTCTGCCTTTGACCATACCAAATCATAAGTGACCCAATAAAATGCACCAGGCTCATAACTGAATACAACCATGAAATTGTTTGGATTACTGATCAGCTCGGTCACCGTGCCTTGAACACACAACGTCTGACCGACATCATCCAATGTAATCGAAAGTACATCTCGGCAGGTATTTGATGTTGGTGTGGATGTGATCACCTCAATGGTTGGCGAAACGATTGTTTTTTTCGTGGGAGTGCTCGTTGGCTTTGGGGTATTGGTTGGTATTGGAGTTTTACTCGGCGAAGGCGTGGTGGATGGTGTGTTACGTGTGGGTGTCGCCGATTTGGTAGGTGTTAAGGTAACCTGTACTAAATTGGTCAGGCTATTTTCTAAAATTGGCCTTCCGCCACCCACACCAAAATACAAGATGATTGCTAACATCACCAGGCTAAACAATATACCCACGATCAGTTTCAAGTTCACCCGCTGAAATACATCTTTTTTTGCCGGTGAAATATCACTGGCAGGTATCATATCCGTACGTAGAGCTGTCACCAGGTTTTGTGCTGAGGGTTTTTCCTGCTTCTTGGCTGCTTCAACCTCTTTAAAATAGTCGAAAGTGTGGTGTTCTTCCTGATTATCGGCCTTCTTCACCATTGTCCGGTACTCAACGATCAGAATTGGGTTTGCCCAAGTATAGCATTAATCTGTAGCTGGTAACAACAAGGCCTGCGAGTGAAAACACTCGCAGGCCTTCTAATTATGATGCTTCTTTACTCAATCCGGAAATAATACCGGTTGATTGAAGAAGTTAATTTTTATTGATCAACGGCATAAGGATGACTTTGGGAAGCACGATCACATCATCAGAGAAATTGGCGCATCCTGCATCATTGCAAGCGGTCAAGGTCACTGTAAAGGTCCCAAAGGTCGTGTACAGGTGCGAAATTGGTTCCCAGGTGCCTTCAGCGGTGTTTCCATCTCCAAAGTCCCACTCGAAGGTTGTTTCAGGTGGTACACCTGGAATGGTGGTATTGGTGAACACTACTTCCTCGCCAACATTGACTGGAGTAGTCGCTGTAAAGCTGGGTTGAGGAGCCAATAATTCTTCCACGATGTGCATGACCACTGTGATATTTTGTACACCCGCTACCGAGTCATTGTTAAGGATGCGTATTGTGGCGGTATAGGTTCCGTAAGGTAACGGCACAGTGTCGCTCATCGCAGTGAGGTATACACCAACATCCTGGCTGCTCTCTGGTACAACGGTTCCAGTGATTGGATCTTCCCACATCCACGGCACATCGCTTGGAGTGGGAGACCAAGGTGGTTCGGACGGCCTGTACAGGTTGTCTGCATACCACACAAATGTGGGACCATTCAAGCCACCTGTAGACCACACTTCACCACCAGTGATCGAATCGGTTGTGAAACCAGCATTCATAGCCTGCAAGGCATATGGGATTGGATCACTGATATCTTCCCATGCACCGCCCGGCCATGCAGTATAGTCATACCGCCAGACGGAATTGGTTGAATCCCAATAGCCACCGCCATCCGTATCTCCCCCGATGGCATACAAGTATTGGCTTGTTGCAGCGATGGGGAAATCAGCCCGCGCAGGTGTGAATGTGGGGCCAGTCTCCCACATATCAGCTTCGAGGTCGTATCGTAGGGTCATGTTTGAGTTGGAACCTGGTGATAACAGATCCCACCAGCCGCCAACCACATATACATAAGAGCCTAATTGGACAAATCCCACGTTGCCAGTGCCAACAGGCATCGGAGCGCCATATCCAATCCAGGTATCGGTGGCGATATCATAGATATTGACCTCATCAGAAACACCACTTGCGGGATAATAGTCATCATCCCCACCTATCATGTAGATTTTCCCATCCCATCCGGCCATCGCAGCACCCTCCACAGAGCGAGGCAGTGTCGCGCCGTTACTCCAAGTATTGGTGGCAATGTCGTAGATAAAGAATTGAGTAACGCCATAGCCACCACTGGTGGAGTAAATTTTGCCTTCGTAGCAAACCGCGGTCGGGTTTTCCTGAACGCTTGTTGAAATCGATGCCAAAGGAGTCCAGGTATTCGCATCTGCATCAAAGCGGTTCATATTGTAAACGAGGGATCCATTGGAAACACCCGCGATGACGTAGAAAGAATTATGGTCACCTTCACATTGCGCCCAGGCATAACGTACGATACCCATCGGATAAGGTGTACCGCTTAACCAGCTGTTGGGCATATTGACCGTTTGTGGAGTACCCAATACTGAAGGCAGGTTGAGCACAGACGCATTCCCAGGATTTTGAACTTCGGGCAGCCTGTTGGTGTTGGGTTCAATCTTGAGCGATCCGGGAGCGTAACCAGCATCCTTCTCTCGAATCTCCCATTCCAGATCTTGCGCACCGATGTTACCTATGGTAAATCCACCCGTTTCGTATTCTTCAGTGCCGGTGACCACCCAGGCTTCAATCATGGTTGGCTCAACCGTAATGCATGGCTTATTGGGCACTAGTTGAACATCATTGGTCAGGGTCTCTCCTGGCAGGATATCCAATGACTGGTCTGAAGTCACATAGCCATCAGCGCTATAGCTGACAGTATAAGTGCCCTGTTCTAACCAGACATTGTAATAACCCATTTCATTGGTCAGTGTTTGGGTGATGGGAACTCCATCTGGGATATCGACAAGTGCTTCCTCAATGGGTTCGCCTGTGCACGAATCGGTGACGGTGCCGTCAAGTTTTCCCCAGGTATCCGGAGGTATAACAGTCATGACGACAGGCACACTAACCTTGGGATCTCCTGATACGGTCAAGGTTGCCAGGTAATCGCCAGGTTGGTTGATACCGACTGCTTCGGTTGCAGTGAAGTACACCGTCACAGGGAATTCCTCACCCGCGGGAACTGTCCCTACAGCTGGAACCTCACCCAGCCAGGGCACATCACCGCCACCATATGTAAGGGCATTGGCTAAGGTTTGCTTGAAGAATGCAAAATCATCCGCATTTGTCCAGTAGTAATAATAGGCAGAATCGATCATCCAAACAAAGTCCCCAGCACCATAGTCAGCCTTATAGAAATACATCGGCCAGCCATCGCCATTCATTCCTACAACCTCGGCAGCAGGATCGGTAACTCGGATTTGATAATACGCAGCGGAGGAATTCACAAAGTTGAGCGTATCAGGTAGTCCTTCAGCCAGGCCATGTGATGGATCGGTTAGTGTCCAATGAGGGGTCGCGGAAATCTGCCAGCAATAATTAGCAGTATTATTCTGCACCAGGTAATCGTTAACACCAAAGGCAAAATCCTGCCAACAAGTTCCACCCATGAAGATTAAGCGTTTGCCTTCATCGATTACATTGGTACGCAAATACTGCATGTCACTGCTGGTGAATGTTCCTCCATCCATACCAAGGATTACAAACAGGTATGGGCCGAAGTCGGTTCCACCAATATCACCGCCATATTTATATAAGAGATCATATGGCAATCCTAATTCAGCCAGGGATTTCTCGATGGATTGGCTTACATCGGTGCTGGTGAGCACCAGGATTTCAGCCTGGTCGGTATGAACCGTTAACGGTTGAATGGGATTGCTGTTGCTTGCTCCCACCGGAACAACCGGCGATCCAATTACCTGACGATTATCAGCTGGATTACTCAACTCCTTTATCCCGGGAATAAAGCCTTCATCCTTTTCCTGGAATTCAAAGTCATAATCGGTTGGTAACCGGTTCAAAATGGTCGCTTCAGTATTGAAGGCGCTCTCCATATCCACGGTTACATGGATTGGACTGGGTGTGAATGCGATTGCCGCCTGTAAACTGAAATCTTGTTGAGTTGTCTCTCCGGAAACGATGTCTACGGATGCTTCTTCAGGCGCATAGTCTTCCATGGAGGCAGTGACATCATATGTGCCCTCATCCAGGTACATTTCATAATAACCTGTCGCATCCGTGGTGGCGGTTGTGCCATCGTCAGCTTCTACAGTAGCACCTTCCAGTGGCGTGCCATTATCGAAGTCGGTCACATACCCAGAAAGCATGCCACGTGGTGTCAGCTCAAAATCGACTGTAGTAAGCTGGTCAGTGATAACTTCGACGCCGCTAATGGTTAAGGATTCGTACATCGGGTGAGAAGCCGTAACCTCGTACAGGCCTGTTGCTACAGTCATTGTGTAATAGCCTGTAACATCAGATTGAGTATCCCAGGCGAATCCCTCTTCATGCAAGGCATGCACATTGGCGCCTTCGATGGGATCACCGGATACTGCGTCCAAAACCGTGCCGTCCAGCTGACCTGAACCGCCCATGGCCATTGCTAGTTGCACTGCTGCTTCAGCATCGATCGTCCCATAGCCCCAATCATTGTTGGGCCCTACATCGTAGTCACCACCGCAGTTCGAGCCGTTCTGTCCGGTTAATGGGGCAGCAGTCTCTTTGATAATATCGATGGTCTGCTCCACCTGGCCTCGTAAAGCAGGGCTAGCATTCCAGAGCAATGCAATCAAAGCAGTCGAATGCGGTCCGGCCATGCTGGTTCCACTCCAGGAAGCATACTGGTTTCCTGGTAAGGAGGAGCGGATTCCGTTTCCAGGTGCCATGATGTCTGGGAAGTAGTTCCCATCCAGGAAGGATGGCCCACGGCTGGAGAAGTAAGTGATCACACCCGGAAACACCTGACCCGTGTGGTCAATGGAACCCGTAGTGAGCACTTCCTGGTAGTCACCTGGAGAGCGAAGCGTCGAGCATGCAGTACCTTCATTACCTGCTGACACTTCTACAAGGATACCCGCAGATTGCAGGTTATCGATCACATTGCGGAATGCATCATTGTTTCCACCAAAGTATCCCCAAGAGTTATTAACTGAATCAGGAGCCAGATCCGGGCGTGGATTTAGTCCATCAGAATCCCAGGGCGCCAGGTTCCATTCGAAGCAGATGATGAAATGCGCGTCATCGCCGCTGCCGCCAACCATATTCTTGCAGGAGATCAACTGAGCCCCTGGAGCGACACCGATCTGGTTTCCGGCATAGTCATCGCCTACCATGGTGCCGGCTGTGTGTGTGCCGTGACCATAATCGTCATATGGCGTAGCGTAGGTTTCCCAGGCATCCCACCAGTTGTAGTTATGATCCCAAGTGGTACAGGCGGGCGGGTCAACGCACCCACGATAATGCGGTGCAATCGCGGGATGTGTATTATCCAGGCCGGTATCATCATCGGCCACCACCATACCTTCACCAGTGATCCCCATAGCCCATACATCATCAACATTGATGAAACTAAGGTTGGGTTCAATACCTTGGGGTTCGGCTGAGCTGGTTTGAGGATCGATCGGTGGATCCAGCGTATATTGGTGATTGGCTGTAATCGTTGCAACATCCGGGCGCGAGGCCAGCGCCTGAGCCAAATCCAGGGTGCCTCCCTTTACCCAGATAGCGTTCACGATATAAAAGGATTGGTAATCCACATTTTGGCTATCCAGGTATGCGCTCAGATCAGCCTGGGTTTTCGCTGCTGTTGTCACCAGCTTATCAAATACATACTGACCCTTTTCAACCTTTGTCAGTAGCTTGTCTGCGCCGCTAACATCTGCCTGGTCGGTCATTAACACGATGAAATCCGCCGGGCCAGCTGTCAGTTGGTCTAATAATCCTGCCTCCAGTTTAGGCGCTGGATTATCCTGTGCCAGCGCGCCATCTTTAACAGCTAGACCGAAAGCCAGTCCTGCTAACAACAGGATTGATAAGGTTAACTGAATGAACTTTCTTGACATAATATATTACCTCCGTAGTTTTACCAATGTTTGATATAAGTATGTGAGGCAGTACAATGGTTTCTTATCGCGATAAGCCTGATAAATCCCCTCGGCTTCAAGTTTAGCACCTCCTTCCTATCCACCATTCGAATATCCTAGATTTACAATTCAGCGATTAATCACGTGGTATTCCAACAGTTCTTCCGATTAACCCACATATCTGGATTGAATAGAAATAAGGAGAAAAATAATTCTTAGGAAAATTCCTGCTAACTTCGATGATTGGTAATACGAATGATTCATGAATATCTAAGTAATTATTTATAATCCAATAATCATATCACAAATTAGTCTAGAGAAAAATTAATTTCTGTAAAATATGCAATCTTAATTAACCAAGCAATATATCTTGATTAGAACTCTATGAGTAAAATGGCATTTAACTCTTGGAACTGGGTGCAAGTTTAATACCTAATTAATCAAAGATAGGATGAATATGTGAATTATCCCCCTGCCTTTCAACCAGCCATCTAATGTTGCCGTCAGGGATTGGTTCACCCTTAGTTAACCAGATATTTTACGGAATCGAGGCTACAAGTAAAAATATTGGTGTTTAAAAAAATATGAGCGGGTGATGGGACTCGAACCCACGAATGGTAGCTTGGGAAGCTACTGCCTTACCGCTTGGCAACACCCGCTATATCGTCGCACATTATAGCCAGCCAATTAATGAATGTCAAGCTCACACGTGTATCAGTGCACATTTCACTTCCTGATCTGCCGGCTCTATGATGGATAAGCAAAGTGTTATAATTTTGAAGCCATGCCAGATGAAGATTTATACGAACTGAGTGAACGTGAGCGTGATATCCTCAAGCTCGTCGCAACTGGAGCAAGCAATAAGGAGATTGCCCAGCAGTTATATATCAGCTCGAATACGGTTAAGGTTCATCTGCGAAACATATTCACCAAAATCGGGGTCACTTCCCGCACAGAAGCAGCCATGTACGCCGTTCGCACGGGGTTGGTGGTACATGCCTCGAACCAGTTATTGGCAGCAGAATCAGCTGAGAATCAGTCAAACCTCAGTGATGCGGCGGTGCAGCCAGACAGCCTCATTGTTGAAACTCCCCTATCTGGTTCTAAAAAATATTTTCGGTGGGCTCCTTATTTCCTGATTGCCGCTTTGCTTGGATTAATCTTTCTTGGCCTCCGGCTTAGCCCGGGATTGGCTTTGTTTAACCCACCAACCAGTACGCCGCTTCCTCCTACAAATACCCCTCCGCCAATACCCCACTGGAGCCATCTTACCGATCTTCCGGTCAGCAGGAGCGACCCTGCTGTGGTGTCATATGCTGACCAGATTTACGTTATTGGCGGGATAAATTCACTTGGGGTGAACGGTGATGTTGATCGCTACGATCCAATCACCAACATTTGGACCACGCTTTCACCAAAACCGGTGGCAGTCTATAATGTCCAGGCCGCTATCATCAATGGGATGATCTATATCCCTGGCGGCCGACAAAGCCGAAGTAATCTCGAGCCGACCAATATCCTGGAGATATATGACACCAACACCAACCAATGGCACACTGGCGCGATTTTGCCAACGCCACTCAGTGCTTACGGCTTGGTGGCTTATGATGGCGACCTGTATGTCTTCGGCGGCTGGGATGGGCAGGAGTATCGTAACAGCGTATATTCATACGATCCAACAACCGACGCCTGGCAGAAAAGGACATCCATGCCCACAGCCAGGGGTTTCTGCGGAGCAGTAGAAGCAGGTGGCAAGATTTACGTGATTGGTGGAATTAATGGGGATCAACCGGTCGATGTGAATGAAATTTATTCACCCGCCCGAGATAATGGCAAGAATATTCCCTGGACAAGCGGTTTCCCAATTCCTGAGAGTCGTTACGGCGTGCGGGCTACGAACATCGCAGACACCGTCTATGTGTTTGGTGGAGAAAAAGAGAATTCAAACCGGGTTGGTTTGATCTATTTCCCACAAACCAACGTCTGGCAATCATTGGAAACGTCCCCTTTCCCCTTGGGGGAGGATTTTGGCATGACATCCATTGGAACGAATTTATTTTTTATGGGGGGGGTATCCAACGGGGTATTTAGTAGTCAAAATATCACTTACCAGGCAATTATTACCCTTACAATTCCTATCATCATCAAGTAGTCAATTCAATGTTGGCTTTGATGTATCTATGACCAATGCGCCATCAACAATATGGGCCTGGTAAGTACTTAACCAACCAGCATCTTGGAAAGCACGTTTTGAGCCTTCCCAATTAGAATAATCATCCACCTGAATAATTGCACCCGGTGATAAGTGTGATCGTAAGTATTGATATACTGCCATTGAGCTTTCATACCAATCACAATCAATATGAACCAAATTAAATCTTCGTTGGTCAAGTAATTGGGGTAAAGTATCTTCATACTTACCTTGAACGATCTCTATGCGGTCCAGTGGGCAAACCCTGGATAAATCATCTCTAACCACTTGAAGCAGATTCTGGATATTTCCATAATAATCTTTCCCCTCTTGATGGCTAATAACTTCATAACGGTACAATGCTCTCTGGCCATCCTGCTGGGTTGGAGCTGGAATACGTCCGAAAATGTCAAATAAAGTTAATTTTCCCTGATACCGATTAACAAACCATGCCAAAATGCTAGCACTTCCCCCTCGACCTACGCCAAACTCGGCGAGCTGTAATGGCTGATGGCTTTTTTTATAGAGACGTTGTGAATGATTTGCTAGGCTGTATAACGTCGAGAAACTCAAGTAAGTGCGTCTGGAACGCTTCAGATTGAAAGCCAAAAGCATCAGTCGTGGATCAATCATACCTAACTTGATCAATGCAATTAAATTCTTTGTTTCAGCCATTCGTTACCCTATGTAGACAAGACAAGGGAGACCTATCTGGTCTCCCTTGTGTGCTTCTTGGAAAGAAATCCGACTTATGGAATTGGTTGGCTGTTGTAGTCTTCAGATACAAAGACATTCGGGGAGGTCTGTGTAGATACACGGGCTACTGCTGCCAGTTCTGAACCTTCAGGACCGGTAATAATCGCAGCGCCACCATATACTGTACCATAGAAGCCAAACTCGTCTAAGCCAGCCAGTGAGGGATTCGAGTTAACCTTGGCGCCATTGGGCAGACCACCAGCAGGTAAAACAATCTCGTGGGTCCCTTTGATATCGCCGTCTGGTCCAACATAGTCAACCGTGATTACATCACCCTCAGCCAGGTCAGCGCCAACATTCTGGATGGTGATGTTGGTGCGCTGCATCGTGCCATTAGCCCAGTTGGCATCTGTCGCCCAGCGGACATACGGGAGACCAATCATTGCATAACCCATATCCACGCCATTGAATGCGGTGGTGATGCCCAAGCCATAGGCCTTGCCAATGGCAACTACCGGTTCCGGATCAGCATCGATCACTGCCGCGCCATATGTGCCATCCGGCATTGCATTGCAAGCCACAAAACTAGCCTTAGCGCCTGGCCCAATGGTTGCATTATCGGTGTAGGTTACACCATTTTGATCGGTGTAGGTCACCACAACATCAGTGTTATCAGTCAGGCTTGTGTTCTGAACAGCATAGGCTGTATCTGACCCGCCAAATGCCTGGCACAAGGCTGAAGGCATGTAGAATTTCAACCCGCCAGAAGCAACACCTTCGAAAGCTTTCAGGCCGATGGTGGTGATTTCAAGCTCCATGGCGCTGGAGACGATTGAGCCATCAGACATATCATCTCGGGTTGCCTGCACCACAGCCGAACCATTGAATGAAGCGCCAAGTCCGTCAAGTGCGCCAGCATCGATATAGAATGGAGCACCGGCCTCAAGATCCTCTGTCATGGTGTAAACCAGGTTGGCTGATGTGTCATAGAATGAGACCAGCACCGTGTTCATTTCGCTGTCAGCATTCTGGACTGAGAAGATCGTGCTGGTATTGAAGGTGCTCTTCAACACAGTGGCGATCAGAGCCTGCGGGGCGCCAGCGGTGAATCCATTGGAAAGGGCGCGGTTCTTTACATTGCCAGCATTCTGCGGAATTTGCACCAGCGTGACCAGCATGGGCTGATCTGACTGCATGATCGCATCACCCTCAAAGCCTGCCGGGACGATATCATCGCCAAGATTGCCAACGAACAATGAGCCAGCAGCGTTCGGTTCCAGATTATCCAGGGTAAACATGGTCGGCTCTGTATCATCTGGTGATGCATAGAATAGCAGGTCTAATGTGGTGGTTGCTTCTGCACCGACGTTTACATAGGTTATTGATGTGGTGAAGTGCGCATTATAAGCTTGTGCACTTGCACTACCAACGAATACAGATAATAATAGTGTTGCGACAACGAGCATGGTTAATAACTTACTTTTCATTACTTGAGCCTCCTTTTATAAATGGTTTCTTTCCAATCATTTGATAACATTATATTGAACAATGGTTGGCAGAACAATAACACTTATGGAGTATTTTTAGATGATTGCATTTATCCGAAAAATAGGTTAATATAAAGCCTACCTGATTATCCGATGGAGTTTACCTAATGAAACGAGTAGTTTTACCACTTTTATCGGTGTGGCTTATATTATTAACCTCTTGCAGCTTAATCTCCACTTCAACCGTTAACCCAAAAGTATTACCTACCTCAACAACGCCTCCCCAACCTGAATCAGGCATGGCAACGATTGTTGGCCAGGTGTTGCATGATCAGGGCTATCCCATGACAAATACGATCGTCCGCTTGGCTGATGTTGCCCGAGGCGCTCAGGGTCGTGGAGGTGCTTTTATCTTAGATCTAGCCCGCAGCCCAGGTACCACTACTGATGATAATGGATATTTTAATATCCAAAATGTTGATGCGGGTGAGTATGTAATTGTGGTTGGCGATGTCGAATTAACCGGATCCTATGAAATTATCGAAGAAACGAACGGTAGTGCAAAAGTTTGGAATCTCTTGCCTGACCAAATTACTGATATTGGCACCTTAACTGTGAGCTTGGTTTTGCCCACGCCTTTTCCCACTGCAATACCTGGACTATATCCAGCACCAACAGCCTACCCATATCCATAAAATCGAAAATCTCTAGCTTCCCATGGAATAGCTGGTGATTTATTATAATCATCAGCCTTTAATTTTTCCCAGCCACGATAGGTAATACTGCTCATGTTGTTTTGCTATGCTATCAATGGTAAATTCTCCAGCTTTCAAAGCTGCTGCCTCAACAACTGTTTTAGTCTGATTCGAAGGTAAGCTGATAATACTTTTCATTGCATCAGCTAACGCTGCTGAATTACCCGGTGCAATCATCCAACCGGTAACACCTGGTACGATCAGCTCGTGATTCCCTGGGATATCCGTTGCTAATACCGGCACTCCCGCAACCATCGCCTCTAGTATCGCTGTTGAAAAACCTTCCCACAATGAAGAGCAAACGAATAGATCCATCCCATCTAATAATCGTTCAATATCCTCCCGGGGACCGGTAAATATCACTCTATCGGCAATATTCAGCGCCTTGGATTGGGCATGCAGTGCATCAGCCAGGTCCCCGGTGCCGATAATAATTAGGTAAATCGGCTCGGTTGATTGGGCCAGAAGTATTGAAATTGCTTCGAGTAAAAACATATACCCCTTTTCTTCTCTCAATCGTCCAATCGTGCCAATCACATAAGCGTGCGCGGGAATATCCAGCCCAAGTAATGATTTATCATCCAAATGTTGTTTATTTTTAAAGCGTGATAGGTCAATCGCGTTTCGCAATAAGGTTCCATGCCGGTTGAGCTTTTGGGCAAGCCATCGGTGGTTTAGATTCTTGACCACATGCTCTGCAACACCTATTTCACCATTGTAAAATATTGGATAAAGCATATTCGTAAAGACCAGCCGCCTGATTGGTCTCTTATACCATTCAAGCTGGTAACCATTATGTAAAGTCCGGATAATAACCTTCATGCTCGGATAAAATTTCAAAAGCATAGTAATTACATCGCTGAACTCAGAATGGCTGTGAATAATATCAATCGGATGATTCTTAAGGAAACGTGTTATGCTGCGATAACTATCGATAAAGCTTTGCATTGGGTGGCTTGCGCTCCAATCAGCAGCCATGAAAGCGTTTATACCTTGTGATTTTAACCTCAGGATGTGCTGTCTTTCGCCGGGCATTCTCGTGTTCCACAAGCCACATAAGGTTACATCAAACAAATCTTTATTCAATGCCTGGCTTAATGCGACCGCAAAACGCGCGATGCCACCTCCGCTTCCTTCGATATCGAAACTATAGATGATTTGAAGGAGTTGAATTTTATGATCCACGCTGGATCACCTTCCAGTTCCCAAAATAATCGTCAGCAACCATCTTTCCTGCACTGTCAGCTTCACGTATCAAATCAGGAAGGCAACTTTTGATTTTTTCACGCCACACCCGTCGTTCGGGCCATAATTCAGCCAATTTATCTCGTAAGACATTCCCTTGAGTTTGTTGAATGGCAATCACCCATTTTTCAATGCCAACCATACGTGCAATACCTGCAGTTTTATGCAAATATCCTATCGCAATGACAGGCACACCCTGGCTGAGGGCAAAAATGTTCGAGTGCATACGTGAGCCTATAAAAAGGTCCATCCAACCATAGATGGATTTAAGTAGTTGGGCTTGTATAGGCTCATCAATAACCATCACTTCAGTCGAGATATCATGCAATTTTTCCAAGACCCGATGCGCCGGAATGCGATCATCTTGGCTGGGTAGTGGTCCCCAAACTTGCGGGAACAGCAATACACGGCCATTGAGCTTTTCCACAAAATACCTGATCGCCTGAGCGCAGGCCTCTTCATATTCCGATTGGAGCTTGAAATCGGTATTTTGTGCGCCCCAATTGATCATCGTACAGCCCAGGAGAGGCGCACCTACTTGGGGGTCTATCCCATGTCCTTTCAACCAGCTTTCCCCTGCTTCATGCCCGGCATCATGCAAGGTAAAAGCCGTATCCGGGATGAGAAGTACCTGGTCATTTCTGATACCTATATTTTTTATCACCTGGTATGAAATTGGCTCACGCACCATCAGGATACGAACCCTTTCCATCATCCAATGGATTATCCTCTTTTCCCACCAGCGCTTAAAAGGACCGATGGATTGTGGAAAAATATAGATTGGTTTATGAGCCAGGTGCGCATAAATTATGGAATACATAGCTACCAGCAAACTGATTCCGTGCCCTGAGCTATATAAAAAGCCGCCGGGTTTGCTAATTACCAGGTCTGCATCGAGATATGAATTTATTATTTCACGAATACTTTTGGGTGAAAATAACCAGATTTTCTTGTTGAAGAATTTATACCCCAATATGGGTAATAATGTCGCAGGCAACAGCATTGCCAGGTGCCAGTAATTCCAGCTCGTCTTGCTGCTAATCCGAAACGGAAATACCCATGAGAAGATCGAATGAACGGCGGTTTCCAACCCAGTGTGGCTTTCGGGATCATCCATGCACAAAGTGATAGCGCTGGATGGAAAATTATTCTTCAACTGTTCAAGGGTCACCTGAAGCAATGCTGCATCTCCAACATTTCTTGATGAATGGATGTTGATGACCAGAATATTATCGTTCATTCTTATGCCATACCACCCAGGTATACCCAATCAATAGGATGATCTCTGTGATCACATATACACCGGCTACACCTTTGACGCCTAGTATATACACAATAGATAAATTTAAGGCTACATTCGCTGCAGCGGATATGGTTTGCACGATTGTTCGTTTGGTCTGTTTATCTGTGGCAATCATGATGGCAGCCATAGCAAAGGATACACATTTGAGTAATAATACTAGGCTTAATATTCGAACAACTGCCACCGATGCTTGGTAGGACTGTCCTAAGACAAGCACTACCAGTGGAGCCCCAAAAAAGAAAATCAACATTAGTCCCACGCCAATCGCCAGTGAAAGGGCAATTGTCCGATAGGATGTCTTAATTGCCTGCTGCGGTTGGCTGCGATATAAATTACCCAACACCGGTAACATGACCGTGTATACCGCCATTGGCACTAATAAAGCCATGTTGATCAAGCCGACTGCAGGTGAATAAATACCCGTCGCATATTCTCCCAGGGTTAATCCAATGATCACAACATCAGCGCGTAATGTCACCATACCAAGAAATTCTGAAGTAGCGAATGGAAATGAGCTTCTGATTGCTTCACTGACTACTGCGCGGCTAAACCTGAGTCCGATCATCCGGTTGAAAAGCAATATGGCAATCATTAATGCGATAGACGAAATGATCACCCTGATTTTAATAAATACTTCCGGCTGATTCGCACCAAAAATAATCAAAATGATCGTCGATCCGAACCAGACAAAATCAGCACATGCTTCTAAAATGGCTGGTACTTTATTGAGTAAAGCCGATTTATATGCAGTTAGCGTAGATGCAAGCAATGTATCCAGCCAGATCAGAAAAACGCTCCAATGGATCAAGCTGGTTGGATATGTCGCTTGGTTTAAGAATGGGCCCAATAACCCAAATGCAAGCATCCAGGCGATTCCCAAGCCAGCTTTAATACTTATTACACTACCGGCTAATTCTTTTAAACGCTGTCTTTGTCTGCCACCTTCTCGCAGAAGCCAGATATCTAATCCCAGGCTGAACACTATCGAGGTAATGCTGGTGATGGCAATACAAGCTGAATAGCGCCCATAACCATCCGCATTTAGTTGTCTGGCGGTCAACAGTAATGCTAATGCGGTCATTAATTGGGCAACCACCGAACCTGAAAGCAAAGTGGCGATATTGCTAATAATTTTTGTTCGGCTTATATTAGCTTGAACGGCCATATCGTTCCATCAAAGCTTTGAGGTAAGCATCCTCAATTTGCCTTGCCAATTGCCCCCAACTATATTTCTTCGCCTGCTCATAACCCCTCACACTGAGCTGGGAAGCAAGTTTCGCATCCGCAAGGACCTTGATCAGCGCATTCGCCAGTGAATTTGAGTCACCTGCTTCGGCAAGCATGCCTGCTGGTGGATCACCCAGCACCATACGGCGATCACCAACATCCTGGGTCACGAATGGCACGCCTGACGCCCATGATTCGAACATCTTCAGTGGCAAGCTACTCCTGCCCACAGGGTTATCGATGACAGGCTCAGCTGCCACATTGGCAAGCTGGTAATACAGGGGCACGTCTGCTCCTGGAACCCGCCCTCTGAAAATGATCGCCTCCCTCAATCCAAGCCAGCCAGCTTTAGCTACTAAATGCTCATACTCCTCTCCACCCCCAACGATCAATAAAACGGTTTGGGGCAGCACTGTATGCACCTGCTGGAAGGCTTCCAGGAGAATATCTACGGGGTGGCTCGGCAGGCTCAAGCTGCCGATGAAGGCAATGATTTGCTTCCCTGCGAGGTTTAGCTCCGTGCGTAATGCATCCACCTGCGTAGGGTCAGGTTGGGTAAATCGAGCATCATCTGCTCCGTGGGGTAGGTAGATGATCCGCTCTTGCTTCACACCTATTCCTTGTATCAATTTCTGCAGAAATTTTGTGTGTACCGACACATAGTCTGCGTGTCTGGGTGTGGTAGTTTCAAAGAAATGCACGCCTAGTTTCTGCCAGCCAGCACCGAAATGGATATTCGCCATCTCAAAATCATCACAATCGACGAATAATGGTTTTTTTCTTAGATACCGCACCGCTAATCCAGCGATACCGTTCATCGGGTGTGGCTTGCCAACCTGGATGATGTCTGCGTCACTGCACCAGGCTGCCTTCAACAGCGCGCTTGTTGCTTTTACCGCAATCCCAAGCAGCTTGTGTGCTGGGTAATAAGTTTTAAGATTAGCCTGCTTTTGCACATGCATCTGTGCGACATAAGTTACCTCGACGCCTTCTGATACGAAGTGTTTTTGCGCCAATCCTGCATAGTTTGAGTGCAGGGCAGCAATGCTCACCTGATGGCCAAGTTTGACTAATTCACGCGCCCAGGGAAAGTAACGCCCGACTCCTGCCGGGCTTTCTAAATCCTGCGTTAGTAAGAACAGGATTTTCACTGAATTACCTCAAGCAGGATAGAATGAAACAGCTTGCCATTATTCACCAGATTATATTTCTGCGCAAACAGGTTATACCCATTTTGGGCAATTCTATTTCGTAAGGAGCTGTCATCCCTTAATACCCTGATCGCATCTGCCAGTGATTGCCCATCAGCACGCCTGCACAGGTAGGCATTTTCCGCATGAGTGAGCACCTGGCGTGCTGCAGGCGAATCACCGCTGATCAGGGGTTTTGCACTGGCTAAGGTCTCGTAGATTTTGTTTTGCACTGTCATCAACGATTGAGGTGTGGTGCCAAATGCTCCCAGGCAAACATCAGCTTGCATGATGCGCTTGCACAATTGATCCTTCTCCATCCAATCGAAAAACTCAACATTTGCCAGCCGGTTCTGCCTGACATATTGTTGAACTACATGTAGATCGGGACCGGAGCCGATCAATTCAAAGGATACATCAGCCTCACTCTCAAGGCATTTTGCTGCTTCGACGATGTACATCACGCCATGGTTTGGGATGAAGGTGCCTGCGTATAAAACCCTGAATTTACCATCTATGGATGGTGTTTTATCCATGGGCTTGAAAATCCGGTCATCAGCTCCGGTTGGTACCAGCCTGAATCGCTCCTGGCTGACACGGTAATTCAAAGTGAACCATTTAACATATTCTTGTGTGTCGATGATCAGCTTAGTGGGAAGTTTAAGGGCCAATCCTTCAATGATCTGTAATAATTTTACAGATAGCCTGTTGTGCCGGTCTAATCCTCTTTCAAGCGCGATCAGGTAAATTGACATGAAAATATCCCATACCAGTGGCCTGTGCTTTATCCAGGTAAGTATCCTTGCTAAAAATACATCCAGGTGGCCAGGATAACCGGTAACAAGCACATCGAAATCTTCCAGCTTGTAAAAACGTTTCACCAGTTTCCAATATACCTGCAACAATCGCCACCAAAATGAAGGCCGCAACCAGTCTCCGCTCACTACACGCACTCGATCCTCAATCCCATGCCACAATGTCTCATGGCATTCGCAGACTATTGCACCATTAAGTTTCAGCCCTGCAATCATCATCTGATTGCGGCTGTAATTTTCACGGTAGGTCCCGAAATAGCATACGCGCAAAGGTTTATTATGGTTCACAGGCACCTTCGACGGAATATATATACACCCCATCTCGATGGTACACCAGATGATAGTTCGGATTCGACGATAATTCATCCACTGTAAACAGGGGTTGCCCATGATTACCCACCATACCTTGCTTTTGCCCGATATAGATGTGCGTAATGCCATATTCACAGATCAGGCTAACCCCTTCCTGCGAATTCAAGCTGGTTTTTTCTAGCTCGTTTTCGAGTCTGATCAACTTTTGTGAATATTCCGGTTCAATGGGCATCTCATTGGAAATCGCATATTGGGGTGGCATGGTGTTTTGCCGTCCGGTAAGTAACGGAATCCACCAGCCCGCATCGGTGCCGACAATATTTGTCAGCCAATTTTCATGCATCCCTTCTACGAGAAAAAGCGAATCGGAAGGTGTTTCCTGGTTAATCCAGCTCATAGCTTGTAAATCAGGTTGGGTGACCATCCCATAATGAACCGGATCGGAGATGTTCCTTTGGCTCCAAGCGCCTATAAATCCGAGTGCGACAACAACGATAAAACCAGCCATAGCTCTGCTGTTCGAAGCATCCAGCCATCCTGTGATGGTACCCGCAAAATAGCCTACCAGTAACCCCACCGGTATATAAAGCGAGATAATTACCGCAAAGGATTGTACGTATTGAGCCCATGGGATGCGTAATAATACCAACGAATAAACAGCAGCCATTAACAACATCCAAATGCCGAGCGAAAGCGCCAGCCAATCTTTTTTTGCGATCGACCATACCCAACTAACGAGAGCTAGAACGACTATTCCCAAGGGAACATAAAAAAGTATATTTTGCCATGTCAGGTAATTTTGTTTAACCAAATCAAGCAGGGTGTTGATATTACTGTTGAAGGAGGTGTAATTGAGTAAGTTTCCATGTGCAATGCGTATTCCCCATGGAAGGAACAAGATGATGCTCGTCACTCCAATGATTAAGATCGCTGATAATTCGCGCAGCCAAAATCGAATATTTGCGATACGATATTTCATAAATTGCACAACGCAAAAGGCCAGGATGAATGTAAGAATGATGTAAGCCATCCTGTATTCATACAATAGCATTCCAGATATTACAACACTTGTGAGAACTAATTTTGTCCAGGGTAATTTATACCAATTTCGCCGGTCAGTTTCTTGTATGTCATCGGCAATATCCCATATCATCCACAGTGCAACGGGTAAAATTACCTGCGCGGCTAATTGGGCATATCGCCCCCAATTAATATAGAATGCAGGCATTGGAGAAAGCAAGCCGGCAACCACGACGGTGATCACGCCCGCCATTTGGCTGCCGCGAGCCAGTTTTACTGCGAATGGGTAAAGTGCCAATATGGCCAAGATATTAATCATTTGGCCAACATAAAGCACAGCCTGCTCGCTGGAAGCTCCAGACAACCATTCAAAGAGGGATGAAATTAACGGGAAACCAAAATGCATGCTGAATGTTTCATAAGGAGCATACGGCATCCAGGAATTGAACAAACCGGAATGATCGATGATTAATTGCGTGATCACCGTGTGATGAACCGAATCATTCCACATGGGAAAGCTAATATCTTTTAAAGCCCAAAATCGTGAGAAAAATAACACGCCAAGGATAATGATCAGGCTCAGGTTTGACCAAAAAGCAACCCTTCTGAAACTGCTTGTAAGATTAAATCCGGCAGGTATCTTTAACCTTTTTATGTTTACAATAAATCTTCTGTTCTGCCATAGCATGATCAGTCCACCGGCAATAATGGATATCCATGCATACCATTTATCCAATTGAATATTAAGCAAAAAAGTGAATAAGACGAAGATGGTGAAAAATGCCATTGATACCCCAACTGAGAGGGGTAATCTAATCAACATGGGTAAGCCTGGCCAATGCTTCCATGATATGCTCAACAATGCCCATCCAGGGATAGTGAGCATGAGCAAGCCAATACAGAACAGGCCAGCCCAATGAAAAACATCTTTTACTATACCTATGATGGCTGCTCCACGGTCGTAATCAAGGTTGAAGGATAGTTGCGCGTCTATTGGGATGTGGTTTTTATATGCTGACCCGTTTTGATAACTTCCAATCACAGCATAACCAACTTCAATACTGCCAGTTCCTTCATAGGATAGGAATATGTAATAATATTGGTCACTCGAATTTGGGAGACTTTGAAAGTCAAACCTGTAATATTTTTCGATGGTTACCTTCTGGGCTGTCAGACTCACACTCGCCAGATCGTTAGTCGATTCCGGGTATGAGCGTAGATGGGCAGTAATCTCTCCATCCCCCGCTGTATCAGGTTTGAGATAAAAATAAAACGCCTGTAACCCTGAATAATTAGCTACAAATGTTTGACCGATTGTCGTATTAGGTTCAAGCACCAACCATTGGCTGGTGGAATTCTGGTTGATTTCTACCCACGGTGAACAGCCAGTCAGCAGTAGTAATATACCCAGGCCGATATATATAAAGATGGATTGCCTGTACTTCATCGCCGATTAACCGGTTCGAGTGGTCTTCTCGCTTCTTTGGTTGTGATCCACTTCTAAAAATCGGACTCGATAAAGTAGCTCTTCTAAGATTTTACGGTTGAATCCTATGAGATCAGCGACCAGGCCAATCATTAACACCTGAAAACCAACAATCAACAATATCGCCGCTAGAATAACGGATTGTAAATGCCCGCTTCCCTGGCCAATGATGTAAAAATATAAAAATCTTCCTGCGGTACCCATTCCGGCCAGGATTAATATCACACCAATCATGGTAAAAACCATGAGTGGTCGGTACATGGTATACGATCTAACAATGGTTGTGCCTGAATTAGCCAGGTAATGCGGAATGCTGCGGATCAACCTGGAAGGTCGTGTTTGAGGATTCGTGCGAACTTTTACATACTCCACCGGCATCCTGCGTGCACCTGCCTGGATCAATGTTTCAAGGGTGTAAGAATAATCGTTAAGCACCAGTGTTCGTAATGCAGCTTCGCGGGTCAATGCTCGGAATCCACTCGTTGCATCGGGAATGTGTATGCCCGAGATGAGCGCTATAATCCAGCTGCCTATTCTTTGGAGAAACCGCTTTACGGGCGAAAAATTTTTCGAGGTGGTAACACCCCGATCGCCAACCACGATCTGTGCCCTACCCTCGAGAATAGGTTTTAGAAGTAAACAGATATCCTCCGCCAGGTACTGGTTATCGGCATCCGTGTTCACGATGACATCGGCACCATTCTTCAGGCAAGCATCAAGACCGCTTGTAAAAGCTGTGGCCAGCCCCATATGCCCGGGCAACCTTACCAGATGATGTGCACCGGCATCCATCGCAATCGCGGCAGTACCATCAACACTCCCATCGTCAATCACCAGGTATTCAATGGTATCGAAACCGTCCATGGCAGTGGGTAAGGATCTAATTGTATCGGTGATTACTTGTGCTTCATTATGACAGGGGATCTGGATGATCAGCTTCATATGCATGAGTATACCATTTTTAATCTCTTGTGTTTTTAAGTGATACCGATATACTATATTTAATGGAGAATCACATTTTTGGAACAATCCCCTTTATACCAGGCATGCCATCTTTAGTGGAAGGACCACTATCGCGATACTTTCCTCCTATCGATGAGCAAATCATTACTACCTATTTACAAAAGAACGTTACCCCTGGTTCCTGGGTATTAGACCCATTTTGTGCGTCACCACAAATTGCCCTTGAAGCTGCCCGAGCAGGGTATCGTATCCTGGTCACAGCAAACAATCCTATCACCCGGTTTGTGCTAGAAATGTTGGCACAACCCCCCAATCAGGATGAAATTAAAGCTGCCCTGGCTGAACTTGCCTCATCACAAATTGGTAATGAACGCGTAGAGCCTCACATTAAGGCCTTATATCAGACCTACTGTGCTCGTTGTGGGCAAATAATATCTGCTGAAGCCTTTTTATGGGAGCACGGCAACCCTTCTCCAAATACGCGCATTTATAGCTGCCCGAATTGTGGAGATGCGGGCGAGCATCCGTGTACACCATATGATGTTGAACTTTCCAGCCATTTTTCAGGTAGCGGCTTGCACAAAGCACGCGCATTGGAGCGAGTCGTGGCAGCCACCGATCAAGACCGTATTCACGTCGAACAGGCATTGACAGTTTATATCCCGCGATCCATATACGCATTAATAACGATCATCAATAAAATCGAAGGGCTGAGCCTATCACCCTCAGGGCAAAAGTGCCTTGCTGCATTATTGCTTCACGCATTCGACCAGGCGAATGCATTATGGAGGGTCCCAAGCCAAAAAGAAAGGCGCAAGCAGTTAGTGATCCCCCGTCATTTTCGAGAGAATAATGTCTGGCTGGCGCTGGAAAACGGGATTAAATTATGGGGTGCAAGAGAGGGTACACCAAATATCAAGGTTCCTATTACCATATGGCCCGAGCAACCCCCGATCACTGGGGGAATTTGCATCTACGAGGGTAGATTTACAGCATTCGTTGAGTTTATTAGGAATATACCCATTAAGTGTGTATCCACGGCAATTCCACGACCAAACCAGGCGTTTTGGACTCTGTCTGCATTATGGACCGGTTGGTTATGGGGCCGGGAGGCAGTCGGAGGCTTCAAAAGTGTCTTGCGCCGTCAAAGGTATGATTGGGCCTGGCACGCCAGGTCACTAGCATCGGTGTTTAAAAATCTCTCAAACACCCTGCCTCCCATGACCCCCATATTCGGTTTACTCGGTGAAGCTGAGCCCGGTTTTATCGGTGCCGCTGTGGTTGCCGCCGGTGTCGCTGGTTGCCAGCTGGAAAGTATCGCGGTCAGGTCTGATAAAGACCAGGCACAAATTCATTGGACAATCAAGAGTAGCCCTGAGCTTTTCAACGTCAGTCAAGCATTTACTCCCATTGCTATTCAATCATCAAAAAGCTATCTGCAGGTAAAAGGTGAACCCGCCAATTTTCTGACCACAATGGCGGCTGCATTTTTGGGGATTGGCCAAATATGGAAATCGTCATCCACAAACCACAAGGATCGATCTACAGCCATCACCGATATGGTGGGAATAAATATTGAAGAAACACAAAACGAACCTAACCCGTCATCAGTTTACACCTCAATGTACAATGGAGTGCGCGAAGCTCTTTCCTATCGATCGGGATTTCTTCGATTTAATCTTCAAGATCCATCTAATCTTGATTTAGCTAGTAAAAATCCTAACATCCAATCTCCCTTATTTTCGCTGGATTTTGCACAACTCTCAGAAGAGCTTGAGGATGGTTTCGAGGAGATTTCAAGCCCATCAGCAGACCTTGAACAGGCTATTGAAAAAGAACGGCCTACCAGATCATCAGACATATCACAATCCACATTTTTGTGGTTACGTGAAGGTGCCGAGGCGATACAGACATCCCTCACAGATACCTATGAAGTCAGCCTGGTAAACTATCTCATGACTCACCCGGGTTGTTCTCTCCATGAAATTGATCAAATGATGTGTTCGATTTTTCCAGGTTTACTCACCCCTGACCTCGAATTTATCAGTGTATGCCTGGAATCATATGCATTACAGGATCCTGAAGATGCGGCTCGGTGGTACATCCGGCAGGAAGATAGTTTAATGGAAAGACAGGTAGATTTAGAGAATATCAGCCAATCCATTCACCAAATCGGTCATCATTTGGGATTCATTACTAAGGATTGTAAAGGGTCATCCTCAAAACCATGCATCCTCTGGCAGGATAAAAGAGCCAGTACAGAGTATTGCTTTTTCCCAACCATTTCAGCAGCTATTAGCGAGATTGTTCTATATGGTGAACAGCCACCGGCTAAACGTTTCATAGTTATTCCTGGCAGTCGGGCTAACCTTATCATTTATAAATTAAAGCGTGATCCTCGCTTGAGTAAAGCCTTCAACCCCTTCACGGGTGAATGGCGCTTTTTAAAATTCCGCCATCTGCGGACATTGGTAGGGTCTACAGTTATAAATCGTGATAATTTAGATCAAATGCTTACCCTCGATCCAATAACCTATTCAACTCCCCAATTGTGGTTGATCTGACCTGGTTACCTATGTGAAGAGTCCGGTTCAGTGGAGGTCGGCGTGGGAGTATCTGAAGGTATCAGGGTCGCAGTAGTTGAAGGAGTAGGAGTTACTGTAGGTGTATTGGAAGGTGTGAATGTAGGCGTGGGTGTTGCCGTCAGGGTTGGTGTTAATGTAGGGGTCATCGTCGGAGTATTTGTAGGTGACGCTGTTATTGTGGGGGTGGGCGAAGGAATTAAAACATTCAAGTGAAATTCCTGTTCCGCGTATCCCCCACGAATGCTGTTTAATTTAATCCGTAGGGTGACCGGTCCTTGTGGAATATCCTTCAAATCCCATGAGTATATCTTGCTGGTATGAGGAGAAGGCTGTGAGCTTTCTGCTAATCGTTTCCATTCTCCTGGATCATTTCCCAATCCATAATCCAGGGTATAGGACTGAAAATCTACTGAAACATCGATTTTGGCAATGATATCCAATGGCGAGGAATTGATTGTCTGGCCCTCTGCTGGTGATGAGAGTTCGATGACTGGATGCGGGTCACTGGCCAGGCATTCACGAGCGGGCTTTATTTTTAATGGCGTAGTAAAACCCATTTTATCCACCCAATCCTTACCTTTGGGATCGTTTTGCAGCCATCCTATTGCCCAGGGATCCGTTACATTAAGCGCAGACACTTCGGTGGTGTACTGCTTACAGGCATCAGATGCGCGTAGCCCTGTCCAGGTGTCAATCGTCACCTTTGACCATAAGTCTTGAGTGTCTGGCAATGGAGGTTGGTCAGCTGCGAAATACTCCAATCGTTGGTCCGGACACCAATCAGAAGGTTCGCTGCCAGACACTTCACAAATTGCCTTCTCAACAATCCCGTTGGGAATGGCGAACGGTGTGGGAATTCCTCCCATCAATTGTTGAATAGCCGATTGCATGAATTGCGACCATATAGGAGCAGCACCGGTCACGCCAGAAATATCTCCCATGGCTGAATAATCTGCATTACCCACCCATACTCCTACAGCGATGTCAGACGTATATCCTAATGTCCAATTATCACGGTAATCATTTGAAGTGCCTGTCTTTACCGCCGCAGTAAATGGCAGATTTAAGACCGAATTAGGCCCAAACATTGGCGTACGAGCTTCATTGTCGGATAATATCGAAGTAATTAGAAATGCGTGTTCCGGGCGAATTACCTGAACTCCTGGAGGATTCTGGTATTCATAGACGATATTGCCGGAATGATCGATGATCCGTAAAATAGCCACCGGTGGTATCCGGTTTCCTCTATTGGCAATGACAGAATACGCTCCTGTAAGCTCCAAGAGACTCACTTCTCCACCGCCTAAGGTCAAGGAAAGGCCATAATCATCCCGGGTGAGTGAAGTAATCCCCATCCGGCGCGCAACTGAAATCATGCCATCCTCATCTGGCGTATTGGGATCGTCATAAATGCCATCAAATTGCAGTGTTTTAACCGCTGGGATATTGTAGGAGTTCGCTAGAGCTGTCCGTACAGTCACGGGTCCATGGAACTGGCCATCATAGTTGACCGGTTTGTAAGGTGGACTTGGGTCATTAGGATCTCCAGAGGGTGGAAACTCTGACGGTACATCCCATATTAATGTGGCGGGTGTCCATCCTTTTTCAAAGGCAGCGATATAGGTGATGGGTTTAATCGCCGAGCCAGGCTGCCGGGTAAGACTGGTCGCCATATTCACCTGGCCAGCAATCGCATCATCATAAAAGTCTGCCGATCCAACCATTGCCAGGATCTCTCCGGTAGATGGGCGGATAGCTACCAACGCTCCATCCGTGGCGTGATATTCCTGTAGTGCATCCACCTGCTGCTTGACCATCTCTTCAGCGGCATCTTGTAGTCCTGGATCAATGGTGGTGTAGACCGAGAAACCAGACCGGTATATGGTTTGCGCATCAAATTGGGTCTCGAGAATCGATCTCACGTAATTGACCCAATGTGGGTAGCGCATCTTGACATCCGGCGGATTGAATTCATAGTTTTCCAGCTCTGTATAACTTTTCACTGCCGTATCAGCGTCCACACACACCCGGTCAATGCTGTTGCTGACAAAAATACAGCCTTCCTCATTACTGGCCTCGTACATCAGGGTCAATACCTGTTGTTGTCTTTCTCGAGTTGCTTCACGGTTATGGTATACATCATAGACTGAAGGCGCCTGGGGCAAACCAGCTAAAAATGATGCCTGGGCAAGGTCCAGATCATCAGCGGAAGTATTGAAATATGTTTCCGAAGCGGCTTCTATCCCATAAGCAAAGTTGCCGTAATAAAATTCATTCAGGTATATTTCCAAGATTTGATCTTTTGTGTATCGTCGCGTGATCTCAGCTGCCAAAAGGGCTTCGCGTACCTTACGTATATATGTTTGCTCACTACGTTCTTCAGGTGATAAGAACAAATAACGAGCCAACTGTTGAGTAATTGTCGAAGCTCCGGATACTGTTTCTTTTCCCTGGAAATTTTGCCAGAACGCTCTAACAATCGCAGTCCAATCAAATCCTGGATGCCGGTAAAATGATTTATCTTCGGTGGCAATAGTGGCTGCAACTACATATGGCGAAATTTTGTCCAATGTAGTAAATGTTCGCCTCCCAGCATTTGGATCAAGTATCTCATACAATAAATTTCCATTCCGATCATATATCCTGGTCGTCTCAAAGGTAGATGCCTTCTGTTGTAAATCGGCAACACTGGGCAGGGTAGCAGCAATTTTATAATATTCATAAACAATAATTGACCCACTCGCCAGCAGGATAATTATGCCTGCAAGTAAGGCCAGGATGACCATGCGGACCAGGCAGCCTATCCCTTCCTCGCGGTTAATCAAAGTTCGATGCTTTTGTTTTATCTGATAATAAGGTCCTCGTTTTAAGGTCTTTGTCGCTTTATCGGGAGAAGATTTTTTTACCACCCGATTGGATATGTTTTCAAGTCGAGTCTGTTGGGATGTTATTGGCGAAGGTTTAACAAGTTCAGGTTGCCTTGCTATTCTATTTACCCGACCTGGAATGGGCATTCCATACTCATCGATAACTGGTGGTAATTTCTGCTGGAAACCGTTATGCATATTTGTGATTGGAATCTGAACCGAGCCAGACGGTGGCGGTAAAGATTGATCCTTCTCTATAGGTATTTCTTTTTGACTGTTACCGGCTTGGGTTTCTTCGTTATTATTGATAACATCATCTTTGTTGACCGCTTCTAAATGCTGCTCGGATATTTCATCCTTATTTTCCTTATTTGCCAATCGGATTTCCCCGGTTTCGGTCTCTCCAGTATCATCTTGTATCGAGGGATGGCCCTCTTCACTTGTTTTTTCGCTTGACTCTAGAATTTGGCGAAAACGGTTTGATAACTTTTCGTTATCATCAGCAATATCTGGGTTTGGCATAATTATTGAGGTTTACTGGCTACCAGGGCTGTCCAGGTGCCTTTCATGGTCACTTCACCCCGCTGGTTCTTGACCACAATCTCAATCACCAGCGATCCACCGTGAATGCGCGGAATCGGTTTTGTTTCAACGACATTTAATTCTGCATGGATCGTATCGCCAATAAACACCGCTCCGGTAAATTTCCAGGTATTGATCTCTCTGAAGGCAAGCACCGTCCCTTCCAGTACCCCTGAACGCATGGCTAAACCAGAGACAATGGAAAGCACTAAAAGCCCGTGTGCCACGCGCTGTCCGAATGGTGTGCTCCTGGCAAATTCACTATCTGTGTGAATTTGGTTATAATCACCTGATAGACCGGCAAATGAAACAATATCTGTCTCAGTGATGGTTCTCGCGGCCGTGATGAAATGCTGGCCAATCTGGAATTCCTCAAACCACAAGCCGCGCTGAGTTGCGATATTGTCCATCTTTACCTCCAAGTTATTATCGATTATGGTTTTTAAGTTAATATTATAAGGATTATAACATCCGCATCGAATTGGTAACTGTTGGTAATACATTGAATGTTAGTTAAAGGACCCATCGCTGATGTATGATTGGAATTACACACCTGACCATCCCATAAATTTAACACTTTGTGCTGATGCCAGGTTAAGTCCAACTGATAGCCTCAATGACCAGATTTGGGAATTGAATATTGGTAATTCTGAGCCACCTGCTATCTCTTTTCAGACTACTTTTGGTTTGAGAGCGCGACATTGCCGAATATTTCCAAGGTTTACTCTTAAAGGTAAAGTCGTCAATGACCCATCAGAATTCCATCATCCCGTCACAATTCGACAATATTTCCCAAACTACCTGAAATTAACATGTAAACCCTTTCCGTCTATTAACGTTCAAATTGAGTATTGGGTTCCCAATTCTCAAACAATCGCCGGACTGACTACGGCCATCAACACCAGCCATGAAACCTGTCAGTTGCAAATCGATTGGGCAGAGCTGCTGATACCAGGGGCCGAGGGCCATCGCATGGCCATCCAGGAATTAGGTTTGATGCAGGTACTATCTGGTGAGGTGTCAGGTTTAACTCCAGTTTTTTTACTTTCCGGAGCAAATCAAGCCGGAAAAAGCCCATATCCCTCCCTAAGTAGCTCGTTCAGTCTCCCTTCCCATGGAGAGCATACATTACAATGGGTACAGGCCTCGCTCGCTGATTTGCAAAGCTCCTTTGGGCTTGCAAAAATCATTATAAATAAAAACTGGGATGCAGAATTCTCTCGCATCATAAGGGTGAATTCAGAAAATATAGAAGTAACCACAGGGTATCAGGATTGGAATACAGCTTTCTACTTATCTCAGGTAAGGGCAAATCAACTGATTCTTCGGCCCACCTCCAACAATAAACCAGCGACTTTCATAAATCAAAGGACCCCAGACCAGGGATTTTCATTCCTGGAAGATGATAGTGATTACACCCAATTATGGAATGGTGCGTCGCTGTTAAAAACATCTTACTTGAGTAGTTTAATCCTTCCATCATCGAGTGAGTTTTTACGCGTTATGCTGGATAATTACCTGTCCGCTCAATCCCTTGGAGATGAAACCAACAATAAACCCAACGCAAGCGGTCAGCGCAGCCGACTTTTTGAGACACCACTCTTATCCACTTTATCCTGGCAGCTATATGAATTTACCGGAGATATGGATTATCTAAAACGTATTTATCCCCTCTTGTTATCCTCCTTTTTCTCATGGTTTTCCGAAGATCACGATCGGGATGGTGATTTATTTCCTGAGTGGGGCCACAATTTACAAACCGGCTTTGAAGCTAATCCACATTTTTCATATGTCAGCCCTAAAGCTTTGGGTATCGATATTTCAACCATAGAAAGCCCCGATTTATCCGCATACCTGTATAACGAATGCCAATCCTTAATTTCAATTGCCACGGTAGTCGGCGAACCAAAAATGCTATCCCGGTTGGAAGAGCTTGCTGACAGGCTGAAGGAAGGGGCGGACCGGCTATGGAATGATCAGCATGCTTGTTTCATGTTCCGGGATCGAGATAGCCATGTTTCTACAGCAATGCAGCAGTTGAGTAATTTTCAAGGCAGTGGAATAATTGACATTCATAAAACCTTCGAACAGCCTGTCCGTCTGATCATACACATAAAAACTAAAAAAGAAGGCACTAACCCAACTCAAATCTATATTCATGGTATCTTACCCAATAATATTCATCGGGTCGAGCATATCACCAGTATGCAAGGTCATTGGCAGCCAGGTTATGGTTACTTTACCAGTCAAAATACCTTCCAGGAGATAGAACACATCCAGGTGCTGGGCGCAGTATCCGATGACCAGGTATCTATTATGACATCCGGCTACCTATACCTTGATCAAACGGGATTGTTGCCTTTATGGGCAGGTTTGGTTTCTAAAGAAAGGGCAAAAATACTTATCAACCTGTCTATCATGAACAAGAAGAAGTATCTCAGCACCCATGGTTTACGCGCCAATGTCGATATCACCGAAAAACATGAGATACCAGATGAGTTTTCCGGGATTAGCTGGCTTTGGACTGGAATGATACTAAGCGGGCTGGTCCGTTATGGAGAAAAGAAGAATGCCGCCGAGATATTTAGTCGCACTATGAAAAATGTGATACATACTCTTGAGAAGGACTTGAATTTTTACCAGTTTTATCACGCTGAAACTGGCCAACCTATGGGTCTTGTTAACTCTTTAACAAGTTTAGTGCCGATAGATGTATTCCTAAAAATTATTGGCGTGAAAATTATCAATTCAACAAAAGTCAGGATTACCGGCAGTAATCCATTCCCATGGCCTGTTTCAATCAAATATCATGGCCTGACAGTAATTCAACAAGAAAGAAGGGCGATTATCATATTTCCAAACGGGCAAAATACCACAGTGGATAATAGTCACCCCCAAACGGTAAGCCTGGAAAATTAAACCCACTTCAAATGTATATATGGATTAAATGCGCTCTTAAATCAAAAAATGGTATCACCTTTTTCTAAGTTTTCTACACAGAGCATATTTAATCTGGGGGAATCCATGTATAATTTAAGCGAGCCAAATATACAATTTATATCCTGAATCCAGTAATGAATCATGAGGTAACCTAATGGAATGTAAACTGAATCCTGATGATGTGCGGATATTCAGCGGTCGTTCTCATCCAGAATTAGCTGCATCGATTGCCTTCCATCTAGGTATCCCCTTGGAAGCGACCCATTTTTCAAGATTCAGTAACGATAATTTATATATCCAATTAGGCGCAAGTGTTCGCTCGCGCTCGGTATTTATTGTTCAATCACTCATTCCTCCAGTCAGCGAGCATCTTCTAGAACTGCTGATGATGTTAGATATCGCCCGAGGTGCGGGTGCCAAAGAGATCCATGCCATCATCCCATATTTCTCCTATGCACGTTCTGACAAGAAAAATGCTCCGCGCATTTCGATCACCGCACGACTAATCGCAGATTTGTTGGAAACCGCTGGGGCAACTCACGTAATGACCGTGACACTCCACTCACCGCAAGTTCATGGCTTTTTCAGGATTCCAACCGATCCATTGACTGCCAGGGGAATATTTGTGAGTTACCTGCGAGAACTGCAGCAAACCGTAAAATTTGATCCTACCAACACTGTGGTGGTTGCCCCTGATTACGGTCGAGCTGGCTCAGCTGCCCGGTTAGCCCATCACTTCAACCTGTCCTCAATCTCTGCCGAAAAGAACCGAATATCTGACACGCAGGTGAGAATTGGCGATTTGATCAGCAAGCAGGTTGCTGGATTTCGAAGGGCAATCATTTACGATGATGAGATCGCCACTGGTGGATCAGTAATCACACTCAGCCGGTATCTGGTGAATAGTGGGGTAGAAGATATTTTTACCGTTTGTACCCATGGGTTGTTTTTTGGGGACGCTTTGGCGCAATTACTCGCAATACCACAAATTTCACATATTATTACTACGGATACTGTTCCAATTCCTACCCAAAAACGATCAAAAAGCCTGGTCATTCTATCCGTGGCTCCATTGATCGCAGATGCTATCTTCAGGAATTACACCCGGCAGTCTATTGGCCCCCTGTTCGATTTTGGTGAAGAAGATTGACTTCCGTTCAACAAACCTACTCGTGAAACTCTTCTACCTGATAAGTAAAAACATCCATCTTTTTCTTACGCCATAAATCAGGGCGGCAGCCCATTTTCATACATAATTCTTCCAGGAACTCCTGTGGGTCGGGTATTTTCTCCCACACTTGAGGTAAGAATGTGGCACGCCGCATTCCATCTTGAATGACAACTCCGTCAATATTGGGCCTTAGTTTAGAGAGTAGTTCATCCGGATTTTTATACTCCAGGGGTTCTGGTCGGGTCAGACAAGAAATCTCGATCTTAATGTCTTTGATTTCATTGGTTTGTACAGGTGGAAAGCGGTAATCCTGAGAAGCTGCCGCAATTGCATGCTCACGCACATCCTCTGTTAAACTTTGATAGGGCTCTAAGGTTCCAATACAACCGCGTAAATAACCATGGCAGGTAAGAGTCACAAAGCTGGCACCCTGGTCACGCAGTCGTTGAGATAAGCCCTTTAATTCCACTGGGGGCGCTGGCTCACCATTGGCATAATTTTCAATGGACCGACGGGCTAAGGATAATAAGAATTTACGATCCGACTCTGATAGAAGCTGTTCTGGCACCATAAATGCACTCTCCAAGAGATATGTTTATGCTTGTATCAATATACATTTCTCGGGCAACAACGTCAAGGATATTTGAAGATCAAAACTCTTGCCATCTATTAACAATTAAGGTAGTATCATACAAATGAATAAGGACTCGACCTCGGCTTCTAATGAACCTGTTCAAAACCCAAATCCACCTTTAAAAAGTAGTTCAGGAGGGATGTTCCGCCAATTACGGGTTGTGGTCGGGGTAGCTTTTTTAGTAGCCACCCTTTTCACTGCCTGGACCGAGCCAGGTTTACTCCCAGGAGGGCTTTCCGAGCGTTTATCGAATGCGCTCTCCCGTCGGGAATCAACCTCTCAGCCCACCTGGGTTGCGGCTACCCCGCGTGGAAAACTTCGCATTGGGATTGTGGCCGGCCATTCCGTTAATGATTCTGGGGCAGTTTGCTCAGAGGCTCTGGGAAGCTATCGTGAAGTTGATATTAATCTCAATGTAGCCAGCCTTGTTAAAGAAAAATTGGCGGCTCAAGGCTACGATGTTGATTTGCTGGCAGAATTTGACCCGAGATTGAACAATTATCAGGCTCAGGCATTGGTTTCTATTCACGCCGATTCGTGCGAATATATAAATGACCAGGCTACTGGATTTAAGGTCAGCGCAGCAATGTCAACGAAATATCCCGAACAAGCCAATAGGTTGATTGCGTGTATTCGAAACCGTTATGCCACCGTCACAGGCTTGTCGATTCACCCGGGCAGTGTCACTACAGATATGACGGACTACCATGCCTTCAATGAGATTAATACAAATACTCCTGCAGCTATCATCGAAACCGGTTTTATGAACCTGGACCGTGAAATTCTTACCCAACATCCAGATGTGGTCGCCGAAGGTATTGCATCTGGTATCCTGTGTTTTGTGCGTAATGAAGACATCAGTGCAACTCAAGCGCCATGACGACCCAGATAGACCCACTTCGCAATGCTCTTGAAAATGCCAGGATAGCTTACTATCAGGGCAATCATGCAAAAACAAGATATTGGGCTCGTGTTGCAGCTAATCTAGATCCTCAAATTGAAGAACCCTGGCTTTGGCTGGCAGCTGTATCTTCTCCACGTGCCAGCATTGCATATCTTGAAAAAGCATTATCGATCAATCCTAAAAGTCAGCGCGCCAGGCAGGGCATGCATTGGGCTGTCAGGCGGCTGCGTGAACAACCCTCTCCTGCCTTAGAACAGTTAGAGACACCCAAAGCCACGATCAAAGCTTCGGTACCTGTGGCTCAGGCTCGTCCTCTTGCCAGGAAACCCATCAAGTTCCGTTGGTGGATATTAACCTTGGGATTATTGCTGGTAATCACTGCCGCATTAGTATCACCTGCCATGGGGTTTTATATAAATTCATTTTTTACCGGTCCAAATTTATTAATGGCCGCCCAGGATGGCTTAGCTAAGGCCTCTAACACACCTACACCCAGTAATACACCGACGATCACACCCTCGCCAACACCGACCAACACACCCACACCAACTCCCACAAATACGCCCACCTCGACCCCAACTGATACTCCCACCTCTACATTCACCCCCATTCCGACCGATACACCCTATCCGACCGATGAACCAACTGCTATTTATTACCCATCACCAGGAGGCGGTGAACGCTGGATTGATGTGGATTTATCTAACCAGATGACTTATGCGTACGAGGGAGATCAAATCGTGGCAGCCTTCCTGGTTTCAACCGGTACATGGCTACACCCAACCATTACTGGGCAATTTCATATTTATGTTAAATATGAATATGCTGATATGGCAGGACCTGGCTATTACCTTCCCGATGTACCATACGTAATGTATTATGATGATGGCTATGGATTACATGGGACGTATTGGCACAGTAATTTTGGCACTCCAATGAGTCATGGTTGTATAAATTTATCCATTCCTGATTCGGAATGGCTTTTCTATTGGGCAGATGTCGGCACGTTGGTTAATATACATTATTAAGAAGTATGGTTGCATCACCTGAGTCATCTCAATTGATCGGCCGTCGAGATTTCATTAGACTAGGAGGATTGGGCTGTTGTGTCTTCCTGGGCTTGAGTACTATGCCAATGAATAATGTCTCCAGGCTGCTCAACTCTTTGACGAACACAGCGTTTTTTGAAAATAGTCTATTGGATACTGTTAAGTCAACAGTATTACCAGCCGGTCAGCAAGGCCGTGTGTTGGCTGATTCGGTCAGTGTTTATGATGTGCCTTCTTTCCAGGGGAAGCGACTTAATATTTATTGGCGCGATAGGGTTCTACCGCTTACAGGGATAACAATTGGTAATTCGCTGGATTCCTTCAATATGGTGTGGTACAAGGTGGGTGATGAAGGATATGTACATTCAGGTGACTTGCAACCGGTTTTTACCATTACCAATCCTGTGGTCACTCAAGTCCCCCCTGATGGTGCCTTGGCTGAAGTGACCGTGCCTTTTACCGATGCACACTGGGACCCTGGTAGTGATGAGCTGGTAGCCTACAGGTTTTATTATGGCACCACTTACTGGGTGGTCGATATCGTTGAAGATGATTTTGGTAATCCTTGGTATGGCGTCAGGGATGATAAATGGGAATATGTCTTTTATGTACCTTCACAACATTTACGCTTCATACCAGAAGATGAATTGGACCCCATATCCGGCGGTGTCCCACCGAATGAAAAGCGTATCGAAGTCCATATTCCTCAACAAGTAATGATTGCATACGAGTATGATCAACCGGTATTTATGGCCAGGATTGCCTCCGGAGCAATATTCAGTAACGGTGATTACTCCACGCCCATCGGCAAGCATATGACATTTCATAAACGCGCCTCGCGACATATGGCTCGGGGTAACCTGGCTGCAAATGGATACGATTTACCGGGTGTACCCTGGAACTCCTATATCAACGAAGATGGAGTTGCATTTCATGGAACTTACTGGCACAATAATTTTGGCCGGCCGCGCAGTCATGGCTGTATCAATTTGACGATTCAAGCATCTAAATGGGTATACTTATGGACGCAACCTGTGGTTCCACCAGATCAGGAAGGAATTTACAAGCGCACGGGTACAACAGTTGATATTATTGAGTGAAAGTAAAGTATCTTATGGTGTATCAACCATTATTTACGGGCCTTATTTTCGATGATAACGACCGGCCAGTGGATGTAACCATGGTCGGCGATGAGCCATGCTATGTTGTAGACGATGCTGGCTTTCACCGCCATATTCCATCGGAAACGGTGGACCGGCAGGTGCTGCGTATGATGGGCCAAATGATTGAAGGCCATGAGGATGAGCTTGCAAATCAAACTGCAAAAATGCTTGGTCAGGATGATATATTTTCCAAAGCTTTGATTGAAAATCAGTTGAAAAACCTAGATCAACAATTCGAAGCTGTACTCAAGGCAGGGATTCCAGAAGAAGGGCGCGCTTATATGGGAATGATGGGTTTCCGTGTCAGGATTAATGTACATGGTGAAGTGCTTGAAGTAACCCAACCTGGGACCACTGCTTCGGAGGACGAATAAGGTTTAAGTCGTCATGTCAACTGAATATATAAAAATAGTTACCGAATCAGATTTTGAATACGAAGTGATTGCCTACTCCAACCAGTCACCGGTAATTGTAGATTTCTGGGCGGAATGGTGTCGGCCGTGTAAAACACTTACTCCCATCCTCGAAAAGTTAGCCCTCGAGGCTCAAGGTGCATTCCGTCTTGCAAAAGTTAACGTGGATGAAAATCCGAATTTAGCCTTACGTTTTGAAGTGCGAAGCATCCCTAATGTAAAAGCTTTTCGAGACGGCAGGTTGGTTTCAGAGTTCCTTGGTTTACAGCCCGAGCCTCGTGTGCGGGAGTTCATTCGAAATTTGGCTCCCAGCCAGATTGACCTTTTATTGGAAAAAGGACAAAGTCAGCTTGAGTCGACCGATTGGGTTGGGGCAGCCAAATCATTCAACCAATTCCTGGAAAAATCACCCGATAATCCTGCCGGACTATTAGGTTTGTTGAAATCATACCTGATGCAAGGGTTGTTTTCGGATGCTAAGAATATAATCGATGAATTTCCTGCCAGCCAGGAATATCATCGCATGGAAGTTTTACATCCTTTATATGATGCATTAACCGGTGGGATGAGCAATGTAGGCTCAAGTGATTATCTCCTTGATGCCACTTTCATGAATGCCATGCGTTTAATCCAGCGAGGAAATTTACCTGCCTCAATGGACGGATTAATCGATATCTTGCGCCAGGATAAACATTATCATAATGATGATGCCCGTAAGATATTGCTGGCTTTATTTGAAGTGTTGGGAGATAATCAGCGTTTAACACAACAATATCGTCGAGAACTGGCCATGGTATTATTCTGATGATTAAAAATAAGAGGCATTTGGCAGGCAAGTACACCTCTTATTTTAATAAGCTCATTGATTTTCTGGTTTCTTGATTTCTTTCCAATCAGGAGCAGCACGCTGAAGTTCAAAACGTGAGACTTTGTTTGATTTTCCACAATGCGGGCAACGGACATCAAAATGCCCTTGGTGTTCGCTGGCTAATTGATCCAGTGCTGCGTGGACGGTAACTTTATCAAGTCCGAATGGGCGGTGACAGTGTTGACAACGAATTTGCATGAATCCACTCCTTTCTGTTAAGGTTCACCAATGACAAGATTCTACACCAAAAAAGGGGATGATGGCTATACCGGATTGCTGGGAAAAGGCAGGGCACCCAAGTATGACCGGCGGATCGAAACCGTAGGCACAATCGACGAAGCCAATGCTGCCATCGCACTGGCACGCACCTTAAGTCATGATCCACAAACTGTTGATATTTTCATCGATGTCCAAAAAGACCTGTACCACTTAATGGCAGAAGTTACTGCAACGTCAGAAAACGCTCCCACCTTTCGAAAAATTAACGCCGAACGTGTCAGCTGGTTGGAAGAGCAAATCGATGCGATCAGCGCTCAGGTGACCATCCCCGATGAATTCATCCTGCCTGGTGATTCGCAGGCAGGTGCGGCAATTGATTTGGCTCGAACGATCGTTCGCCGTGCAGAGCGGTTTCTTGCCAGGTTGGTGCTGGCTAAAAAGATTGATAATCGTGAGCTACTACATTACATGAACAGATTATCGTCTTTATGTTTTGTTCTTGAGCTGCTTGAGAACAAGGTAGCAGGTGGCAACCTGGCGACTTTGGCAAAAGAGTAAATTTCATTTAAAAATTCTAAGATCGAAAGAGCTCACTACTCGTAAATCCTAGATCAGTCTTGGCCGATTTACTTCCCTTCGATAATGCGGCATTGAGTGCCAACAGCATCTTTCTTGCCTGCATTGGGATTTTTCCAGGCAGTTGGGCCTTAGCCCGCATCAAATCCGTGGAATCCGTGGTAAAAATCCATTGTCAGTGTGGTTGTTGAGTAGTCATAAAAAAGAGCGTGCCTGAAATACAGCACGCTCTTTTTTCTACTGTTGCTTGAACACTACCCACCGCCTGCTATCGCTGCATCAATCGCAGCGGTTAATTGTTCATAAGGAATATACCCAGGGCCGAGGATTTTCCCATTCAAGACGATCGTGGGTGTGCTATTAATTCCCAATGAACGGCCCATTTCATAATCAGCTTTTATCTCAGCAGAATATTTATCGGTGCTGAAACATTGGTTGAACTCACTCATATTCAATCCGAGAGCTTCGGCAAATGCTTGCAAGCGTTTATTGGTGAAGGCGCCTCCATTTTCCACCGTTCCCTGGTTCGCATACAACATATCATGATAAGGCCAGAATTGCCCTTGCTCCAGTGCGCACATACTGGCATTGGCAGACTGTTGCGATTCCTTGCTCGCTGTGGCGTCCAAAATAGGAAACTGCATGAATTCATAATAAACTTCACCGCTAGTGATGTATTTACTCTCCAATAGCTGCTTTTCATCATTTTCAGTGAATAACTTACAGTAAGGGCATTGGAAATCTTCGTAGATCTGGATTTTTACTTTAGCATTGGAATTACCAACCGACTTTCCATTTTCCATGGGATACACTGCGGGTGTAATCCTGATAAAACTTCCCGCAGGTTTCAAAGAATTGTAGATGCTTGGCCAGGCAAAAGCCAGTATTACGATGACAATAACAACTCCAATGACGATCATTGTGGTGATTCTCTGGCGGCGCTTTCGCTTGGTTCGCTGCGCTTTAAGCGCTTCTCGTTTGCTAAGACTCATTCCTATAACTCCTGGTTAATATTCGTCGGGGAAGAATTTTCCCATGATAATGAGCCTTTGTCCAGTAGCAAACATCACGCGGTATTCGAATGCTCATCCAGCCAATTGCGAAGAAAGGCGAATACTTCGTCTTTTTCAGGTTCATTATGGACTTCGTGAAATAACCCAGGCCAAATTTTTAATGTGCAATCGCCTTTAATTTTAGATGCAAATTCCTTGCTACCCTCCGCATATCCCAGCTGGTCTTTCTCACCGTGCATAAACAAGACCGGTAGTGTCCATTCGCTGGCGTGTTGCTCAGTCCACGCGATGGCCTCCAGTGTTGATTTTCCCCACCCAAGAGATACTTGATTATGTACCAACGGATCATTGACATATTGCCTGACCACTTCTGCATCTCTGGATATGGTTGATGGAATTAACCCGGACGATAATGAGACTGTTGGCATTATGGCACCGAGCATCTTGGCCAGTGCCACTTTTAATTTCTGTTCCTGTAAAGCTGTTTTATTACTTAATCCTGTGACGATCACCCCATTCAGTTTAGGTTTTCGATGTAGGACAAAATCAATAACAATCAATGCCCCCAAGCTGTGGCCATATATAAACAAGGCGGCTCCGGGATATCTATCTTGAGCTTCTTTTAACAAGGTATCAGTATCCTTCAAATAATCCTCAAATGATGAGACATGTCCTTTTTGACCTTCTGATTTACCATGACCTCTCAAGTCATAAGTAAGGAGAGTGTATCCTGCCCCGTTCAACTGACCCGCTAAGTATGCGTAACGTCCACTATGCTCTCCCAGGCCATGAATCAGGCATATAACACCCCTTTGCTCAAGCTCAGTTTGCCAGCCCTGAAAAAATAAACTTGTCCCATCGAATCCTTTTTTGATAAATTCAAAATGCGCCATGATCCTATCTCCTCTGGTCGGTAATTACCTGTTGGTATACTCTGTAAGACTCACCCGTGATATTAAAACCCGCTTTTGCATAAAGTGCTAGTGAAGCGTAGTTATTTTGTTGTGTATTAACCGTTACGTGTCGTACACCTTGTTCTTTGAAATAGCTTAACACCTGGTGGAGCAATGAATAACCGATCCCTTTGCCTTGTACTTTTGGTCTAACTGCCAGCCTGGCCAAATGCCCTCCCATCGCGCTGGACGTACTATATTGATAACCTACCATCTTTTCTCCAATTTCCGCCACACTGGCTAATGTAGATTGCTGATAAGCCAGCTCAAGGGATTCCAGGGAGTTTTTCCACACGCTG
>Ga0172363_10000074_pt1 | contig 56907 bp, 38 predicted proteins | sample LakKivs2_kivu2a2_FD_114541 | JGI IMG/M metagenome (GOLD analysis project Ga0172363, IMG submission 114541) | Sediment microbial communities from Lake Kivu, Rwanda - Sediment s2_kivu2a2 | ecosystem: Environmental > Aquatic > Freshwater > Lake > Sediment | place: Rwanda: Western Province, Lake... | reverse complement strand
TCGGCGTGGAAGTACGAACAGGATAGCAGCGTGTCGATCCTGGTGCACACGCTGGCAGTAATGTCTCTGGGCGGGGCCGCGGTTACTGCGGCATTCAAACCGGCAACTTCCACCAGCCTTTTACTGGCTGGTGACCCAACCGGGGTGATCTTGATATGGCTTGTGGAAGGTGGCAGCATAGCTCTGACCGGGTATTTATTGGGGTCAGCGCTTGCATTCCCGCTGGCGAGCCTTGGTAGAGCACCAGTTATGTATGGGGTGAGTGAAGACGGTATGATTTACGGGAGCAGGCTGCTGCCATGGCGTTGGTTCAGCCATTTCACATACGATACGGATAAAAGGCTGCTCAGGCTCTATTCAAGTTTCGCCCCAAACCTACCGAGCTATGTTGCCGAGCTGCCTGAGGCGGTGCCGGTTGACCAGGTGGTAATTGCGATTGAGGGTCACTTGCCACAGGGTGCAAATCCCCAAAAGTTTGCCTGGTACCAAACGAAATACGGGCTTTTACCCTTAATGGTGCTGATCTGCTTGCCTTGGATTTTTTTCGGGTGGGTAGCGACCAATCTGCCGCGCGAGCTGGCACTATTCCCAATTGCCCTGTTTACGACCCTGCTTATCTGGCTTGGAGGCTATCTGCTCACATATTTTGGATTTGGCACATCCCGTGTGGGGGCGAAGAAGACTCGAAAACGCGCTGGATGATATCCAGCCTGCCTTAATTTATAAGGCAGAATTTAATGATTAAAATAAGAAAACGGGACTGGATGATCCAGCCCCGTTTTAAGCATTCGGTAGAGACGTCTCATTGGAGCGTCTCTACACAAAAATCTATAGGTTAATCCACCGAGAAGTTATCATCGGCGGCGATGTCGTCTGCCAGGGCTTCGCCCTGGTTAATGCCTCTGTGGCTTCTTTCCCTTCAATCCACCGAGAAGTTATCATCGGCGGCGATGTCGTCTGCCAGGGCTTCGCCCTGGTTAATGCCTCTGTGGCCTCTTTCCCTTCAATCCACCGAGAAGTTATCATCGGCGGCGATGTCGTCTGCCAGGGCGAAGTCTTCAGAGGCATAGTCATCCTCGAACTCGCCTTCAGTGCGGTCGTGGGTAACCGCTTCGGCGCCCTCTTTTTCCTCAAACCGGCCATGTACGAAACCTGTGCCAGCCGGGATCAGCTTGCCGATGATGACGTTCTCCTTCAAGCCATACAGGGGATCTTCAGATGCAGCGATGGCAGCCCCTGCCAAAACCTTGATGGTGTGCTGGAAGGATGAGGCAGAAAGGAATGAATCGGTGCTCAGCGATGCTTTGGTGATGCCCAGCATGGTTTCAAGGAAACGAGCCGGGCGCTTGCCCTGGGCGAGCAGATCCTCATTGACCCGCTTGAGCTCGAGCAGATCCACCAAATCACCGGGCAGGTAATTGGTATCTCCGGGGCGAGTGACCTGCACCTTGGAGGTCATCTTGCGGATGATCACTTCGAAGTGCTTGTCGTGAATTTTCTGCCCTTGCGAGCGGTACACTTTCTGCACCTCATTCAGCAAGTACATCTGGGCGGCGTAACGCCCCTGGATGCGCAGGATGCGGTGCGGGTTGAGCGAGCCCTCCGTGATGGGCTGGCCTGGCTCCACATGGTCGCCATCCTTGACCAGCAGACGAGCAGTGGTGGGGATTTCGTGCTCCGCTTCCTGGTGCACTTCATATGACACGATCACCTTCGTGCCATCCTCCCCTTGCTCGAGGCGAGCCTTGCCGGTATGCTGGGCAACGATGGTAGCGGTATCCAGAAAAGCGATCACATCACCCTGGGCTACATCAGTGGCATCTTCGACGGCCACGGACCAGGCTTCGGGGACGGCGTATTCGTCGCTGACCATCTCGGAGTGCTCGATGCGCACCAGGCGCAGCTCGGAATAGCGGTCTGACTGCATAATGCGAGCTACACCGGTAATTTCGGCCACCTGGGCTTCACCCTTTGGCATGCGGCGGGCTTCGAACAGCTCTTCCACGCGCGGGAGACCTGTGGTGATGTCTCCGCCAGCAGCCACACCACCGGTATGGAAGGTACGCAGGGTTAGCTGCGTGCCAGGCTCACCGATGGACTGGGCAGCGACAATCCCAACTGCCGAACCCATCTCCACCATCTTGCCACGGGCCAAATCCATGCCATAGCACTGGACACAGATGCCGTGATCAAGCTCGCAGGTGAGCGGCGAACGGACGATAACCTCTTCCACGCCAGCGTTGACAACCTTACGCACCAGGTCGTGGTCGAGTAGCTCACCACGTTCGGCGATCACCTCACCGGTCTGTGGGTCGAGCACATTCTGGGCTACAACCCTGCTGAAGAGGCGGGTAGCCATCTCCGACCGGGCAGTTTTTTCTTCGACAAATTTATCTTTTTTAATAGGAATGCCTTCGGTGGTACCGCAATCCAGCTCATTGATGATCACATCCTGTGCCACATCCACCAGGCGGCGGGTGAGGTAACCGGCGTCAGCAGTACGCAAGGCAGTATCGGCCAAGCCTTTGCGGGCGCCATGAGTGGAGATGAAGTATTCCAGGGCGTTCAAGCCCTCGCGGAAATTCGAGCGGATGGGGTGCGAGATGATACGCCCAGATGGATCGGCCATCAGGCCACGCATACCAGCCAGCTGAGTGATGGGTCCAAAGCCGCCCTTAGTGGCGCCGGAGTTAGCCATGGTAGCCAGGTTTCCGTAGGGGTCCATGTAGCGCTTGACGGCTTCTCCCACTTCTTCGGTGGTATGCTGCCAGATATCGATGACTTTTTCATCCTGTTCCTGCTCGGTGAGCAGACCACGGCGGAAATCGCGCTGCACCAGCTCCACTTCTTTCAGCGACTGGTTGATAATTTCCTGCTTCTCGGGCGGTACGGTGATATCAGATACTGCGATGCTGTACCCAGAGCGTGTGGCAAATGCAAAGCCAATCTCTTTGATGCGGTCAGCCACTTCGGGGGTCTGTTCTTCACCGCCCACTTCGTACAACTCAGCGATCAGGTCCTTCAGCTCGCCTTTATCCAGCTTCCAGTTGATGAATTGAATCTCGGGGGGTAGAATGCGGTTAAAGATCACCCTGCCTACGGTGGTCATCAAGAGGCGCTCTTCAGCGTGCGGCATGCGGCCACCTTTTTCGTCATACCAAGTGCTGATCATCACCTGGATATTCGAGTGTATCTCCAACTGGCCCAAATTATAGGCCAGCTCTACTTCATCGGAATCAGCAAAGATACGCCCGTTCCCTTTATGCTTGGTGTTGTCGGCAGTGGTCAGGTAGTAAACACCCAGCACCATATCCTTTGAGGGGCTGATAATGGGCTCTCCGTCGGCCGGTTTCAACAGGTTGCGGGATGAGAGCATCAGCTCACGGGCTTCCTGGACTGCCTTTTGAGATAGCGGCACATGTACAGCCATTTGGTCACCGTCGAAGTCAGCATTGAAAGCAGTGGTCACCAGGGGGTGCAGCTGAATGGCTGAACCTTCAATGAGGATAGGCTCAAAGGCCTGAATGCCCAGGCGGTGCAAGGTAGGTGCCCGGTTAAGCATCACGGGGCGTTCCTTAATCACCTCTTCGAGAACTTCCCACACCTCGGGGCGGTTGCGTTCTATAAAGCGCTTGGCGCCTTTGACATTGGCGGCGTAGTTATGCTGCACCAGGCGTGAGATAACGAATGGGCGATATAACTCGAGAGCCATGCCTTTGGGGAGGCCACACTGGTAAAGCTTGAGCTGGGGGCCAACTACAATAACCGAACGGCCGGAATAATCCACGCGCTTGCCCAACAGGTTGCGGCGGAAACGGCCTTTCTTGCCCTTAAGCATATCGCTGAGTGATTTGAGCTCGCGGCGACCACGCCGTGAGAGAGCTTTACCACGCTGCGAGTTGTCGATCAACGAGTCAACCGCTTCCTGCAGCATGCGTTTCTCGTTTCGCACGATGACGTCTGGCGCACCGAGCTCCAGCAGTCTCTTCAGGCGGTTGTTGCGGTTGATCACCCGGCGATACAGGTCATTGAGGTCGGAGGTGGCGAAGCGGCCACCATCCAGCTGGACCATGGGCCGCAAGTCGGGCGGGATGACGGGCAGAACGGTGAGGATCATCCACTCAGGGCGGTTACCGCTGCGGCGGAAAGCCTCCACTACTTTCAAGCGCTTGGTGGCTTTCTTGCGCTTTTGCTTGCTCTTGGAGGTGCGCACTTCCTTCCACAGCTCCTCCGCTAGCTTATTCAGATCAAGCCGGCGCAGGATATCGTAGAAAGCTTCGGCGCCCATATCTGCGCGGAATACCTGGCCCCAACGGGTTTTTAATTCGCGGAATCGCGTCTCACCCATGAAGGTCAGGGGGCGCAAGTCAACCAGCTCATCACGCAGCTTCTCGTTCTCATCGCGCACCGTGCCTGATTGCTCTTCCATCTGGTCGCGAAGGCCCTCCATGGTCAGGTCGGCTTCCGCACGGATACGCTCAGTATCCATTTTAAGATGCTCGAGCTCGCGCTCCTTCTGCTCTTTCAGCTGGTGCTCCAGTTCCTCCAGCTTCTCCTTCACGATTTTTTGCAAGCGTACCAGGTGCTGGTTGGAAACTTTCTCGCCGGCTTCCACCACCACGGTGTCATCTTCAAAGGTGATGGCAGTTTTGGTGGTCTTACCCTGCTTATCGGTGATGATGCCTTCGAGGCGTTGACCCTCTTTGATGATGGGGTCAAGTTCGGAAGATTCATCAAAGCGCTTGTTAATGGCCTGGCGCAGGCCTTCCTGCGTTGCCAGGTCTCGATCGCGGGCAGCCTTCGTCTCGGCGATCTTGGAGTTGATCTGGGCAGCATACTCGCGCTCGGCAGCGATGATATTGTCATCCAGGCGTTTCAGCGCCTTCTGACGGGCATCTTCATCCACATAGGTGACCACATACTGCGCAAAGTAAAGCACACGGTCAAGGTTGCGGCGGGAAATGTCTAGCAGCAAGCCCAGGTAGGAGGGAATCCGGCGGGTATACCACACATGGGCAACAGGAGCTGAAAGCTCGATATGCCCCATGCGCTCGCGGCGCACTGAAGAGCGAGTTACTTCAACGCCGCATTTATCACAAATAATCCCCTTATAACGAATATTTTTATATTTTCCGCAATAGCATTGCCAATCGCGGGTTGGTCCAAAAATGGCTTCACAGAAAAGCCCATCCTTTTCAGGGCGTAAGCGCCGGTAGTTGATCGTTTCGGGTTTTAAGACCTCTCCGTACGACCAGCTTCGGATGGTTTCTGGGGATGCCAGGCTGATACGTAAAGCTGTCAGTCCTTTTGTTTCCACTCAATGCCTCCTGGAAAATTGACGAACAAAAGCCCGCGCTTGAGACACTTACTCTCAAGCGCCAGGCAGAAAAAAATCATCCCTTGGATTCATGCGAATTATGATTATACCTAAAATGATAGGATTTGGTCAAGAGGAAAAAATAAGAGTGAGATTAGGGTTTTTTATAGATGGATTCAGCCATGCGGTTAATTTCCTGCCTTATTTTGTCTAAAGGGGATAGCAAGATGAAATGCGCTACCTTTTCCCAGCTGGCTTTCCACCCAAACCCGTCCCTTATGACGATCAGCAATTGATTTCACGATGGCCAGACCCAACCCAGTGCCTTGATGTTTCTTGGCCTCCTTCTGACCCCCTCGATAGAATCTCTCGAAGATGCGGGGCAGGTCTACGGGGGCAATACCAATCCCCGTGTCACACACGGTGAACACCATCTGGTCTTTATCGGGCTCCACGCGCACCGATACCTTACCGCGCGGTTCGGTGTAGATCACTGCATTTTCGACCAGGTTGTGCAATGCCTGCTGCAGCAGGGCATAATCAGCTTCAATCAAGGGAATAGCATGTTGCGATATATCACTGGAGATGACCACCTGTTTTTGAGAAGCCTGCAGCTGTAATCCACCCACCACGCGATCGACCACTTCCTGTACAGGAACCATTTCAAGGTTCAGATCCACACCGGCATCGATCCTTCCCAGGTCCAACAAGCTGGTGACGAGGTGGTTCATTCCGTCCACACTGGAGAGGATCTTGCGCACGTACCCGGCTTGCTGCTCGTTAAGCTCGCCCACCATTTCGAGCATGGTGGCATACCCTCGCATGGTGGTAAGCGGGTATCGCAAGTCATGGCTGACGGTGGCAACGAACTCGGACTTAAGGGTATCCAGCTCCTTGAAGCGGGTGACATCCCGCAGGATGCAGATGCGCCCTACAGGTTGACCCTCCACATTCACCGAGGAGGCGGTGGCCAGGTAAACCTTGCCATCGGGAAACTCCACTTCGGCAGATTGCTTCTCATCCGAAATATATTGCAATAATCCCAGCAATGCAGGCTGCTGGATGATCGAAGTGATAGATTTGCCGTTGGCCGATTCACCGGGCAGCCCCAACACCTGCCAGGCAGCCGGATTTGCCAGCAGGAGGCGACCCTGGTAGTCGGTGACCAGCACTGGGTCGGGGGTGGAGCTAAGGATAGCAGCCAGACGCTGGCGGCCAATTTCGGCGTTGGCAAAGAGCTGGGAATTTGCCGAGGCCAGGGCCGCCTGCCCGGCTATCGTGGTCTGGAAGCGAATCTCATCCGGCCCGAACTGGTGGGGGGCATCATATGCAAGCCAGATAGCCCCATAAAAAGCGTTTTCGTGATACAGCGGCAATGCCAGGATAGCCGCCGGCCGGGGGGCGTTGGGCGGGAAGGTGAGCAGCCTCACCCGGCTCAAATTATTCAGCGACACAACTTCCTTCTGGCGGGTGAGGGGAAGGATTTGCTCATCCAGGTAGCTATATTGCTCATTGCCATCCCCGTATCCAAAGCGGCTCGGCGGTGGAGACCCGCCCTTCATCTCGGGTAAGGCTTCAGGGGAGAGTACCACGCGCACAGCGGTGGCGCCTGTGGTGAGGGCAGCTTCCATCACCGGCTTTACTGATTCATGGAATTCCAGGTTCGATGCCACCCCACGGCTGACTTGCAGGAGGCGGTTCAGCTCATCCAGACGCGCCTTCAGGCTGGTGCGCATGTTTTCGAAGGCATGGCGCAGCTGGCCGACCTCATCATTACCATTTGTTTCGAGGGGGTTATCCAGCTGCCCGCTGGAAATGCGATTGGTCTCCTGGGCCAGGTTCTGCAGGGAGGCCGTCACTGTTTGCAGCGAAAAACGCAGCACCAGGGCGGCGATCAAAAACAGGATAATGATGATGACCATTAACGGCGCGGCGATCTGCAAGGCCAGCTGCTGTGCTTCTTGGGCGGGAACGCTGACAACTACGGCCCACGGTTGGCTTCCGACAGGCTGGTAATACATCAGGCTGCGGGTACCATCGGGAGTGGTACCTTCAAAGAAGATACCATTCGCAGAAGATTGGCCATGATATTCCTGTATTACCCATTTCCTGTTTGAGCTGTAGAGAATGAGGCCTGATCCATCTACAAGCATCCCCTCACCATCAATATCTGCCAGATCGTTGAGAGAATTGATGATCGGCTCGGCAAATGGGTTTGTGGCAAGATCGGTGCGGCCCACCAAAACCCCGCCAGGCTGCTTTGTAGCACTATCGATTACGGCTACCATAAACGACAGGCGAGCAGACACACCTCCTAAAGAAGGAGGCAGGACATACATCTGGATGGTTTGAATGGGTTCCTGCTCTTTCAAGGCATAATTGTACCCTTCGGGATATTCCTTTGCAGAAGGCGAGGAATCCAAAAAATTCTCAAACGGGTATCCGGTTATAGATTTGGCTTTCGTATCCAGAAGGTATAGCTCGTTGAAATAAGGGATAGTACCCAGGGTTTCGCCCAATAATATATTTTTTTCCGCGAGCGTCCCATGCAACCAGGTTGGGTTATTGGCGATGATCTGGATCAGATTTTGTCCCGTTTCAAGGAAGGAAGGGAAATTACCAGCCGCCATCCTGGCCGTGCTTTCAAGGCGGTCGTTTAAAGAATTTTTGGCAGCCTTACCGGCAACGATCCAATCTCCGGCCATGAGCCCGGCTACCACAAGGATTGCCAGGGGTGCCAGGCTGGAAATAAACCTGCTTTGCAGGCGGCGCTCAACCGGCGATGGTTCCAGGGGACTTAAAGAACCCCATAACCTGGGAAATACGAGTGCAACCATCTCAGAGAACATCCCCCCAACCAGCAATTGAACGCCCATCACAATCCCCATTACCTCCACCTGCGAGAGAGCAATATCCAGGCGGCCGGCCAGGCTGCCAGTGGCCGCCAGGGTGGCATCGGGGATGTAAAGCACCGGATAAATCAATGACAGCAGAAGCGTTGAAAAAAGCGGGCGGCGCAGGAGGTGAAAACTCCAGGTGCGGTAACGTTGCTGGAAAGCAGCACCTAAAAAAGCCGCCAGCAATCCGAATTCAAGTGGCGTGAATGGGCTGTGTGTATCCAGCAAGGATACCATAAGTCCGGAAAGCAAGCCCAGGCCTGTGGCTGGAAATACTCCCAACAACCCGGCTGCCAGCACCCATGGCACGGCGGCGAAAACCATGATGGCGGTCTGGTCAAGGTTAGCTGCCCGGGTGGGTGCAATGATCTCCCACACCGCCGGGATGCGGATGACCAAAAATAGATTGGTGATCAGTAATAAGACGAACAGGACAACAAAAATACCCCCTTGTAAATGCGTCCAATGCCGGTTGAATTTCCTCCAGCTGATCACAAGGAAGGTTAAAAAGCCACACAATGCCAACCATGCCACCCAGCCGATGACTTCCTGGGGTTGATTGATGCGTAAGGGATTTCCTAGCAGGGTGAGATCAATAATCATATTGGTGGCATGACGTAAAAACTACACTAAAATGATTATAGCATGTATGTCGACTACCCATTGCAGGAGCAAACAGACTTCTTATGCTCCTGGTTAATTTGTAAGTCTAAACCCACTCAATAAATTCGTGCGTAGCGCGCGACAGGTCGGCGTAAAAACCACGGCGATACTCCGGCAGCATAGCCGAGAGGACATACATGGACTCATCGGTCATCTGGCGTAACATTTCCAGATTGGCTCGTTTGCCCGGTAGATTCAGGCGGAATGAACGGCCAAATTTCAAAATGGCACCCGGACCACGCCAGCGAGGCATGAATGGAAGGGTGGGGAAGCCGATTGTGCCATCAATGGCTACGGGTACAATGGGGGCATTTCCTCGGGTTGCCAGGTAAGCCACACCTTCCTTTCCCTGGCGCAAGGCAGGACCACGGTGGGCTTCAGGCGCTACCAGGATGATCTCGCCGGCCCGCAATACTTCAAGGGCACCCTGGATGGCCTGCCGGTCGAACTCTTCGCGTTGCACAGGAATAACGCCATAAATACGGGGGAATATGCCGACGATAGGATAATTGTACACTTCGACCTTGGCCAGGGGCACGATATTGCGCGGCAAGACATTGATGACCACAAATGGATCGACGAAATTGATATGGTTGATCATCATGATGGCCGGCCCGCTGGCAGGTACATTTTCCATGCCTTCTACCCGATCTATCTTCGCCAGTATCGTAAAACCGATGTAACGGATCAAAAATCGTAATACGCGGCGACGAAATTCCAGACGTGAATGGTTATAGCCACGGGATGACCACATGGATGTCTTTTGGTGAGTCGCGGTCATGCCAGCTCTCCTGGGTTGTGATAGACCCCATGGTATTCAGGCGGCACCAGGGTGGCGATGGCCTGCATGATCCGGTCTGCATTCGACTGCAAGGATTCCCGGCGTGCTGCCCCTTTTCCCTCCACACGGGGAAGGCGAAATGGCTGTCCGATGCGCATTTGAATCCTGGGCCGGTGAAAATGCAAAGCACGGTCGAGAAAATCATCGGTTGCCCCCACAACACCCACGGGCACAACCGGGACATGGGTTTTATCGACAATATACGCCACACCCGGCAAAGCCCGGCGCATACCCAGCTCATGCGCCCTACCGCCTTCGGGAGCCAGGAGCAGGGGTCTGCCAGATTGCAGAACAGCGATCATGCTTTCCAGGGATTGCCGGTCGAATTCACCCCGGTGGACCTGGATGCCATGATACAGCCTGACCAGGATACCCTGCCCGGGACGGTCCCAAATTTCGACAGCCCCGGCAGCTTCGGGTGGAACAGGCCAGAAGGCAAGCAGGAAGGGTGGCTCGAAGAGGGATACATGGTTGATGGTAATCAGGTACCCCCCAGTTTTCGGTACATTTTCCAGGCCAACGATACTTACATTACTCAAAATGTGAAAAACCAGGCGGAAAACCGGCCGGAAAACCTGGCGAAATGCCCTGTTGAGGAAAGGTACTGAATATGGCTTCATTCTTCGTATACCATCGCCCTGGCCTGTTCGAATACCTGCTCGATATCCAATCCATCGGTGCACAGGATTTTGGCATCTTCAGCGGGGCGCAACGGGGCAACCCTGCGATGGGAATCGATCTGATCGCGCCTCTGCATGGCCTGCAAAATCGTCTTGTAATCCGCGGGGGCTCCTCGATTACGCAGCTCTTCATAACGGCGACGGGCACGCTCTTCCACCGAGGCATCCAGGTATATCTTCAAACCTGCGTTCGGTAATATAACGGTGCCGATATCGCGCCCTACCATCACCACCCTACCGCGCCTGCCAATACGGCGTTGCTGCGCTGATAATGCTTTGCGGACCCCCGCATATGCCGAAACTGGCGAAACATTGCAGTCTATCTCAGGCTGGCGGATCTCCCAGGTAATATCCTGCCCATCCACAATAACGTCATAAGCCCGGCCATCCTGAAGCGAAGGAGGACGAACATCAATATGCGCATGCTCAGCGAGGTGGGTAATGGCAGGCTCATCCCCAATATCCAACCCCTGCTGCAAGGCCAGCCAGGTGACCGCCCGGTACATTACGCCGGTGTCAAAATACAAATAGCCCAAAACCTGGGCAAGCTTCTGCCCCAGCGTGGATTTCCCTGAAGCGGCTGGGCCATCGATGGCAATAACTGTAGGGATGCCAACGCCGGTCATCACTCCTCGCATGATTACGGCACCGTATTCCCAGTCGATGATGATCCCCCAACCGGAAAAATATCCACACGTGCCCAGAGGATGATCTGGTCTTGGCTGAGAGGCGCTTTACGGAAGGCCAGCCAATTAATAAAGTCGGGCGGGAAAATGCCATCCCAACCCGGATAGAGGCGCCACACGAAATCTTCGCCACGATACTGCTGCTGCAACCTGGGCTCCTCGGTACCTTTGAGGGTAATGACCGCAGGAGGTGTTTCAGTGGGAGCGAGGGAAGTTACGAAGCTGGCGTAAGGATCATTCCTCAAAGCCCACTTGAGCGCAGGTGAATCCACCATCACGACCACTTTCAGCTGGTCACGCAAACCTGTGTGCCAGACGGAAATATCAGAAAGGGTGTTCATCAGCAAGCCAAGCTGGCCGGTGGATGGTGGAATGCTCCACAGATCCTGCACATTGTTCTGGCGCAATATGGATATTCCCCAGGTATTCGAGATGAGCTGCAATCCCATCACCACGCACAGCGCCGCCACCACACCCATCCTGGCAGCTTTAACCGACCATCCAGCCATCACCAGGAATACAGCGAGTACTCCCAGCAGGAGGGCGCCGATGACCACCCCCCAATAGAGCGGAAGATTGGCCTGGTAGCGACCAACCGAAAGCAGATTAAACCAGGCGATTATAGCAAACAAGCACAGCAGCAGTCCCAGGCCTGCACCGATCATGCGTGTGGCCCGCTCTTCGGCGATGGAAAGAGAGCGACTGATTTCAATGGCCGCAAGAGCCCAAAGAGGAATAAGCGCCCAGGCCATATCACCAACCTGGCGACCGGCATAGATCCAGGGAATGAAAAATGCCACGGCAGCCCATACCGATAAACCAGTTACAAGCTGGCGTTGGTGTGGCTCTTCCCAGGAAGCAAACCATCCCCGCGCAGCACAAATAATCGCCAGAACCAGTATAACCGCCTGGTACACCAACACTGCACCCGGCAACCGCAACACCGGTATGCCACTGGAGGTAACCCAGGTATGCACATAAGCTGAGATCGTATCTGCCAGGGCGCCCAACCCCTGGGGAACCCGTAAAAAGAGCGTGCCGGCAACCAGTAGGGTCATCAAAACTGCAATCATGCCAGGCCAAACAGTGATGGCAGGTAGTGGGCCATCCATCGATTGCGCTTGAACCTCATCTTGCGATATGTAGGCAGGTTTCCTGGTAATCAGCCTGAAAAGACCCCAGGCAAACCCCAAGATCAGCAAACCTTGCAGGAAAGCTGGCCCTGAAAGCAATGCCAGCCCCCCGAATATGCCCGCCCAAACCATGCGCCGGTTATACAAGCACGCCAGGGCAAGCATGCTGAAAGCCAAGGCTGGCATCAGGCTGCCTGCCTGCCTGGAGAGGGATACCAGCCCGGGATCAATCGCCAGGCCAAAAGCCATCAGCACGCCTGCCCAATGCATCCAGCGTGACTTTCCCATCCAGCGACGGAAAAAATATGGCAGCCAGATCAACAGGCTGCCCGCCAGTGCCGGCAGGAGGCGGGCGATGACATTCGAGTTGCCAAAGATGGAGAATAGCTGGCTGGTGAGCAGGAGATAGGCTGGCTGTGGACCCAGTATAACCGGCTCGCCACGAACCAGGCTTAAAGCCTGAAGCGCCCATTGCGCTTCAACATCACTCAAAGGGCCTGCGCCAAGCTGGTAGAAGCGGATGGCCAACGCCAAGAGAAACGCCAGGGAATAGAGGATGATTTCATTACGAGGATGGGTGTCGTCCATGGAATATTCGTGCGTATTATACCGCCTTCAGTGAGAAGATTAAAAACCCCGGGGGAATACCCATCCCAGAAAATGACAATTTCTAAGTAACTCGATTTTCTACATCGATTAGTCTTATTACGGCACTTTATAGATGGTGACCTGCCCATGGTTGAAGACCGGCTGCAACGCAATATCAAACTTATGCAAAGCATTGCTGGTGTTGCAGCCTGAGCCAGCCTGGCTGCAAACATGCTGGATATATGTGAGCTCAGGCGTGCCCACGATTACGTAGCTAACGTCCCACTTATGTAGCAAATCCAGCATGGTTTGAACATCAGAAGTGGAATAGATGGCAGCGATATCAGGCTCTCGTTTAGCCTGTTCGTCATAACTCCCTCGCCACTGGCTTTCGTGCACGGCCCAGCCCAGCACGGTTGGGTAGCCGGTGAAAGCGCTGATGCGACCCTCGTAGGTATACGAACCGCCCCAGGGTGGAACGCTGGGGGCTTCCAAGATGACCGGTACGCTGCCATCTGGCTGCCCCTGCTCGGCGTATTGGTCCAGCCACTGAATGGCAGCCCAATCGTCGGGGTTATTGGAGGCAATCGAGCTAGCCCCATCCAGGTTGGCGGATCCGACAAAACCACCGGCGCGGCTGGGAATGGCCATCACGGTGTAGACCAAGCCCAAGCCGATCATGAGGGCGGCGCCCGAGGCAAACAGGGTGCGCGTGGCAGAGTGCCTGAGATGATCCAGCAACCACCAGATACCATATGCACTGGCACAACCCAGCATCACCCAGGCCTGGTAATAGAATTTAAACACAGTATTCATGCGCACGCCGAAGCTGTCGCGCAGATACAGGAATTCGACGATCAAGGTTAGAGCCAGGCCGGCGAAGATCAGGATAAAGGCGAACATATCACTGGTAATGGCCGGTAGGGAATTGGCGGGATGGTCTTCAATATCATTCACTGCCGCCCTGTGGTGTAACAGACCTCCAACATTGGCAAGGACCAGCGCCAGCAAGGCGGTCAGCATCAGCAGCAGCCATGGGTCGCTGACCCTGGCGACCAGGCTATCCAGCAATGCCTGGTTCAGGCTCAACCCACCCAATACCGACTGGAGGTTGAGGATCAACGTGCTTTCCGGCATAAGCGACTGAAGCTGTAAAACCAGGAAAATCAGTAGCATGATCAAAAGGTAAAGGCCAACGCACACCAACAAGATGCGCCACCACCAGCGGAGTGCAGATTTCAGCAGCTGCCCGCGCTCTTCCATGGGCCACAACAGGTAACCAACCATGAAGCACACCACCAGGAAAATAAATGTTCCGAACATGACCAGGTATTGAGGCAGGCGAGTGGGTGGAAAGACATAAGGTAAAATCCCGGAGGCTTGCGAGCTAAAGCTAAAGTAAAAGAAAATATACAGCACACCCGACAGGATGCCCAGGCCCAGGCCGAGGACCACCGTGCGGGCGATGATGTCCCGATCGATCTTTCCCCTCGCCATGACCTGCCCCATGCCGTACGCCAGCATCACCAAGCCCACATAAATTGGCAGGTCCCAGGTGTTCAGGAAGCCCAGCGAGCCCAGGATCAATCCAGAGAAACCAAACAGCAGCCAATGGGAATCAAAAGAGAAAGCCACCGGATTCCACCAATGCGCCCTTGGTGGTGAGGCAGGGTCATCAGCTCTTGGGGCATCCACCTTCCCTTTACCAATCTGCCAGGCCAGCAGATTGAAAGCCAGCCCAACTGCCAGCAATACAAAGGGCAGCGCCAGGACGTGGGGATGATTATCGCCGAGGATAAAGCTAAAGAAGGGAAATTCATCAATAGGCTGGACGGGAAAGTTCTGGCCAAGAAAATTCTTATCGGCCAGCACGCGTGAAGCACGCCACCACCACAAGAATATATTCCCTGGATACCAGGAGTTGAGCACCGGCGCCTCGGCCAGGCCTGGGATATCAATCCAAGCCCAAAAGCTGGCTGGCAAGATGCCGCTGGCGTGCAGTGACTCTAACACTCCCTCCAGGTTACCCATCACGGTCACTAACAACCCACCCAACACCCCAGCGAGCAGCGGAGGACCAGCAGGAGGGGCAGCACCTGTTTTCTCGTGGCGCACCCGGAGAGTGAATGCCACCAGGTTGTAAACCACACCAAAGGCGCCGATCAGGGTGAGGGCAAACAGTAGCGAATCATACAAATCGAAGGCAATTCCAGATACCGCGGCTGAAAGCCGAGTGAGCATCGCCATCATCACGTAACCAAAATAGTAATAGGAGATACCGAAACCTGACAGCCATGGATCGAGGGGCGGGAAATGATCACTGCGCAATATGGCATTTTGGAAAGCGATTTCCATGAACTTTTCACCGCCGGTGGGCTCGATTTTATAAGGTGCATAAGCGCGCAACACTGCCCAGCCAACCAGAGCCAGGGTGAAGAGCACTTCCACGGTTACCACCAGCTTCCACTTATCACGCAGGAAGGAACGAAGCTCAGGTATCAACCCACCCTTGTTGCGCAGGTAAAACCAGCTAGAGATGGCGGCAACCAGCAGCGTGGAAAACAGGATGCCACCCAGGTCATTGTTCAGCAAGCCCGTACTGGCACCTGCCCACAAAAAATAGCTGACCAATAACAGGCCTATAGCCTTGGAAAACGTAAAACCATGGTCTGGCAGCCAGCGGAAGATGCGCATGGCAGTGGGCAGGGCCAGCCAGCCCAGCAATTGCATGATCAGCCACCAAACAAGTACCTGGATCATGGGATCACCTGGTAAATTGTGGTGCTCTCATCGTGGTATACCTCGTTCCACAGCACACCGTTGAAAGCCGGGAATTTATCCAGACCCGGGCCGGAGTAGGTGACCTCCTCCAGCTGGCCGACCACGATGTATTTCACCTGGTACAGGTTCAAGAACTGCCTGGTCACGCCGGTATCCACCGTGGTATAGAACTGGTTTATGTCAGCCAGTCGCTCGGAGACCCAGCTGGATGGGTTGAGTGCTCGCTGCTGCTGCTCGTGCCACTCCCAACCGAGCACACCAGGCAAGCCGGTGTATATAGTGAAGCGTGAATACCAGCGGTACAGGTTGGGCGAATTAGCCTCCACGATCACCGGCGAGCCCTGGATATTTTCCTGCATCCAGCGGATGGCGCGGTAATCCTGGCTGAGGTCCATGTTAATCCCGCGTTGGTCAGAAGGCGTGCTATCCGTGACATTGGGATAGTCCTGGTAGTAGGTGGCAAAGGGCATGTATGCCATCCCGTCAAGGGTATGTGGGGCAGTGGTCACCCAGCGGTCTTTGATTTTCGCCATGCTGCCGTACAAGGTGAATAGGGCGGCAGAAAATACCATAAATGAGAAAGCCGCCCGCCAAGAAACGCGCCAGCCGGGCAGCCAGCGTTTCACCGGCGCGAGCAGCCAGCCGAGGGCTGCTGCAGCACTCACCGCGAATAATGCCCAGGCCTGCAAATAAAATTTAAACACGGTATTCATGCGCCCAATATCGCCGCGTACCACCACCACTTCCACCATCAGGGTAATGAGCAGCGCCGTACCCACCAGGAACAGCACAAGGCGCTTAAGGTCTGGCATCCCGGGGCGCAAGAGCAACACTCCCGCCCAAACGGCTAAAGGCAGGATGAACCAGGCCAGTGAAGCGCCCCGGCCGATGGGCAGCTTGCCCACCAGGCTCATGTTCTCAATACCGGGGATTTTTACACTTAGCAACAGGCAGGCCAGGAAGATGACAATCAACGTCGAGATGATCAGACTGCTGTAGCGCTGGAGCTTGCGCAGTGAGCTCAGCGGTGTGCTTGCCATCCACTCATGCGTCTCCCAGACCATCCAGGAGACGATGACAAACAGAAACAGGCCCCAGTGGGTGAGATAAGAGACGAGCGGCGTGTGTGTGCCCGTCCAGGGGATTATCGAGCTATACGGCTGGGCGTACCACTCTCGATAAGGCAAGTACAATCCATAGGAGAGCACGGCCAGCAGCAACATTCCTATAAACGCCATTGCCAGCCGCTTTGCAACAGGCGCGATACGCGGCAGCCAGGTTAACCAACCAATATCCGCGTAGCGGAACACGCAATAGCCCAACACCAGCATGCCAATGGGCAAGTAGGTGTAAATATCAGACAGGTTAGTGGGGTAGAGCGCACCGATCGCCAACCCACCCAGCACGATGCTGAGCACACCCACGCCGATGCTCTGCCAGCGGACTTTTCCCATCAACACCGCCACGGCCCAGGTGAGGGCCAGCATGGCGATGGCCATTGCCATCATGTGGGCGTGCAAGTCAGCGTAAAGGAAGGTGAACATGGGGAATTCGGTGATGGGCTCCACGTCTCCGGGCGCGGGGATAGCACGGCTGGGAATCCAATACCAGTCTCCCAGTGAGTAAGGCAGTGCTACGCCGTGGAACAAGTTACTCCACAAGCCCACCGGCAGCCCAGCCAGGCGGGTGAGGAATGGTGTGCTGTCGGTGAGACCACCAGGGATACCCAGCGATTCCCAGCCCTTCACGATCATACGCAGCGTGCCCAGGTTGCCCAGCACACCCATGCCCAGAGCGGCCGCCAGGCCAACCAGGTACGCTCGATTGGATGAGATAGATTTCGGCTGGTGATCAGCTGGTGGATCCTGCCCATTCTCAGGAGCCACTGTTTTGCGATGTAGCTGGCTGAGGTTATAGCCGATACTGAAGGCACCCATGGTGACCATGCTGAACAAGGTGGGGATAATGAGGTTATAGGCGAATGCCGGCACGATGCCCAACCACTTGACCAGCACGCCCACGAATACATAACCCCAGTAATAGTAGTTCATATATCCACCCGCGTACCAGGGGTCATAGGGTGGGAAGGTGGTGCTCTTCAACACGGCATTGAAGTAGGAAAAATCCATGGGCTTTTCGCCACCCTTATAAGGGTGCCATAAATCTGGGTTACCCAGGCGGATGAACAGAAACACCAAGAAAAATGCCAGTGTCAGGCCTTCAACAGCCAGGAAGTATCTCTTGCGGGTGCGCCATTCTTCGCGCAGCTCGTCGCGCTGCCGGTAGGCAAGGTAGACCCCTGCCATAGCCATGATGATGATCACCACTGTAATGGTCGTGCGGGTAAAGGGGATACTGGCAGAGCCCGCCAGCCAGGTGAGGTAAGCCAGGATCAACATCCCAGCAGTGCGCGCCAATGGATAGCCCTTATCTGCAAGGCCGGGTAGCGTTAGCCGCAGCAGGGGGTATGTAAGCAATCCAAGGATTGCCACGCTGAGGTACCAGACAATGACTCCCAATGGTTCTATGCTGTTGAAGATGCCATTGGGGTTGAACAGCTGCGACCAGGTGCCGCCGATCGACTGGACGAACTGCTGCACCTCCGGCAGGAGCAGGTTGGCGGGATGCGGGGTGGCTTTCTTGGGGGTAATGCGCACCATCTCGGAAAAATCAGCCTGGCTGAGGATCTGGCGTGCATGGTCAGAGCTATAAGCATCGTTTTTCTCGAATACCAGCACCTTGGGGTGGTCATAAACCGTGAATGCCTCTTCGGCGAACTGGTCATTAATGTTGAATGGCCCGAGGGCGGGATTGGATTGGAAGACGGCCACCAGGTTAAAGCCCAGATCACCCTGGAACATGCCAGGCTTGGCAACGCTGTAACACCATGTGATGGTCTTGTCATCCGGGCAACCTAACAGGTGCCGGTAGTGCAGGGTGGTCATGGGAAAGCGCTCAGGAAGGCGGGGTAGTGAGCCCCACTGGCGGTTTGAACTGATCAGCAGATACTCAGCCTGGTCGTAGATATCGATGAAGTGGTTCAATTTTTCAAGGCTGTCATCGGTATACATGTTAAAGTTCAAACCCGGGGTATATATCCCGCCGAAGGGGTCATAGGAATCCAACCGCAAGGGCAGGCCATCGTCCCAGTCCCCTTCATTGGCAATGGCCGAGCCTTGCACAGCAAGGGCGCCGCTGCCGTTGGTCACCGCCAGGGTGAGCAAGTAGTGCATACCCTTCTGGATGGTGAAGGGTTTATCGAAGGTCATCGTGTAGCCCGCGCCCAGGCCGCTGACCCCTGGGGTAAGGTCGGCGTCAATGGTAGCCGTTGAGCCCAGCAGGTCATTCCCGAGGGATTCAATGCTCACCAAAGAAAGCACCAGCGTTTGCGTGCCTGGGGAGGATGAAGTATCAGAACCTAGGGCATTGGATAAATGCCCCAGATAGACTTCGTTTACGACTCCATCCGCATTCGCCACGAATGTGTTTTGATAAGGTACGCCGGGCTGGAGGGTGCTGCCATATGGAACAGAAAGGGGCTGGTTGACCATCCCGCCTGCTGCCTGGATGTGCAGGTTGATTGGCCCGGGGATATTTTGGAAAATCCAATCTGATGCTGCCACGCGGGTGACGGGACGGGTATAAATTAGGCTGAAAGCCAGCGCCCAGGCAAGAGTGGCACCCATTACCATGCCACCCCCAAATAAGGCAGTTGGGCGTGCCCATGCAAACTTAGGCGCCTGCGCCTCCCTTTCCCCCGCTCCAGCTAGAGCCAGACGGCTTTTTCGCAGGTTCCACAGCTCCACCAGTGTCCAGCCTGCATAAACTACCAAGACGGGATAGGTGGGCAGCTGGTAGCGCATGGTGGGGTTGAACATCAATGATTGCCAGACGAAGTAGAAGCCTCCCCACAACCATAGCACAAGATGGGGTTGCCAGTCTCCCTTGATCATGCGCCACCCGGCCCACAGCATGCCGATAAAAGCCAGGATGCCCTGGGGTATACCCAGGCCATACTCGATCAGGTTCTGCGCCGAGAACCAAATTGGACGGTTTGCCCACTGCAATGAAGGTGGAAAATCGATGTCTCCGGCAGCCTGGGCGCGCTGCTCCTTGATATTATCCACCCATTGAGGGTTGGGGCGTAAGCCAAAGAACCCAGGCCCCAGGAAGGCATATGGCTGTAGGATGCGGAAGACCAGGATACTGACAAAGGCGGCAATTCCCAGGTAAACGAAAGCATTGACCACATCGCGGTAGCGTTCCGCTTTGGGTTTGCGTAGAACGACCACCACAAAAGCCACCGGTAATGTAAAAGCTACCGGCGCGGCGCTCAGCTTGGAGGCTACGGCACATCCAAGGGCAATCCCAAAAGCAATCGAGAGCCAAAAGTAGGGACGTTTGACGAGATCGCTAATCCGCCCGTTGAGCGTGTCAGGTTGCTCGGCCTCTTCTTCTCCTGATGATGTGGATCGCGCGCCATCACCTGAAGCAAGCTGCACCACGCGCGCTTCATCCTTCACCATACTCACCCTGACGGCAAAATACACGGCCAGCAGGGTAAAGAAATTAATAAATGTGTCCATGGTGAAGAAATGGGATTGCTGGATATTCAAAACCGTAAAGGCGTAAAAAGCCGCCGCAAGCAAGCCTACAGGCTTTTTAAATAAGCGCGAGCCGATGGCGTAGACCACAACGATGGACAACAGATCCACAAATGCCGAAAGTGCCCTGCCTACAATGGTCATTTCATTAAAGCCCGAATGACCATAGACGATTTGCACTGCATAGCGGGTGAGGAATAAGGGCAGGGTGCCATACACATAAAACGAGTGCCCGCGGTTATTGGGGTTCAGCGGTGAGCAGGAAGCATCAAAATAGCCGCCCCAACTCTGGCAATCAGGATAAGCACTGGGGTAATTGGCCCTCCAGGGGTCAGATACTATATTGGGAGGTATTCCCAGCATCGATTCGGGGCTGCCGATGGGTTGGATATCAGTGCCGACCCAGATCAGGAAACGCTCGTCGGGATGAAGATACTGGAAATCACCCCATTCAATGCCCACGAAACGGAAAAATGCCCCGATGAGCAAAATATAGACCAGCAAGACATCATATACCCATGGGCTCACCCAGCGTCGATTTTTCTTTTGGGTGGATAGTGTCATTTGCTCTCCCATGGGTAATCCATTGCATTGGGTGGCATCTCCCCTGGAGTGGCTGCTCCTGCCGGGGCAGATGAAGCTTCAGGGACCATATAGATATAGAAATCCTTACCAACCTTTGAAGCATAATTCGAGGCAATTCCCTGTGGAAACAGATGGCGCAACAAGTTCAGGCCGGTTTCATCCTGCGGATTAAGCAGGAATAGCTTGGGCTGTGGAATGTTCAGCGTGGCGGCAAGTTGGTCTGGCTGGATGGCGAAATCACGGGTTGTATCGCCAGCGATCATTCCCACCAGGCGGGTGTCCACCCAATAAGGATAAGGCACAACATAGGCGGTATTTGTGCTTCCATAAAGCGCACCAAATTCACGGATCACTTCTCCCATTTCGGAGGTATTCCAGGCGGATTGCTGGAATGAGCGCGCGTATTGGTTGAATACCAGGTCATAATTTAACATGGCTGAGATCATTGCCAGGAAAAGAGCCACGCCCCAGGCATAATTCCTGCCCGGCTTTGTAGATAGGTGTTTTTCGAAAGCCGCCATCAAACCGTCCAGGGCGATAGCCACAAGGATAAACACCGGGATAAGCGCTCCCGCAGCGCGGTTTAACGCCGGGTTTTCATCGGGGAAAGCCAAAGACAGGATGGAAGGCATCATTAAGAGAGGCACAGAGAGCAGCAGGAAAAGATCCTGCCAGGTGCGCCGCCGGATATAGCGCAAGGATATTAAACCTAAACCGAGGAAGAATAATGCCGCTGAAATAACATCAAGTGCAGGGCTGTTGGTGATCGAGTGCACCCACACGGTGCCATCTGACCAGAAGAACATAATGGAAGCATTCCATAAGTTTTTCAGAAAGACCAACAAAACAGGTCCAGGCAAGGCACGTTCGGCTGTGCCAACTCGTGAAAAAGCCCGCAGGTTGAAAATGGTAGGATTTTCGAGGGCGAATCTGAGCAGAGGCAGGAAGACCACCAGGGAAACTAACACCAAAACCATCAGCCCGGAAATCACCTGCAAACGCTTGCCCCTGGCCTGGGGATGAAGCAGGTACAAACCCACTGCCACCAGCACAATGATGGGCAGGATACGGATAGGCGTATAACCATGCAGACCGATGCCCAATGCCAGCCCTGCCAGCAGGAAATCGTTGCGATTCGAGGTGCGCAGCCCCCTGATCAGATAATACAGGGTAGGTGCTACGAACAGCGGGTAGAGGGGGAAGCGAAGACCGATGCGTGAAATGACATTAGGCCAATAGGCGATACCTGCAAACAGCACGGCTAACAACCCCACGCGACGGTTTCCCAGCTCTTTCCCAAGCAAATAAAGATACGGCAGGGTGAGCAGACCTGCCAGGATGGTGCCAAGCTTAAGGCTCAGGAAGGAATATCCCGTATGTAAGACCTGGATGATACCGGCGGTCAGGTACATCTGGATCGCTTCGCGCCCCGTATTGCGCGGGAAAAAGATGCCGGTCTGCCCGTGCAAGACATCCCAAATATCCAACAATTTTTCGGCATGGTCACTGACCATCTCGGATGGCACCTGGTTGATACGATAAACCCGAAAGAAAACCACCAGCACGACGGTAAGCACTACCAGCATCGTCCAGGCGGTCACCGAAAGTTTTATGGGGAAATGCAGGTGGGTTTTGAGCCGATTCCAGCAGGTTTTTATTGGAATATCTCCCTGCCAGAATGCCAGAATGGTGAAAATAATTGCCAGAACCCACAGGGTAACGTTCAGCACGGTAAACCGGTTACCGCCCATCAAGAGGAAAGTCACCATAGCCAATGGCAGGCTGGCGTACAGCCACCTGGAGCGCACACGGTAATCATCCTGGCGTTGCCCGGTTTCCGGCAGCTCGGCTGGAGTCCACTCATTTTTCCAACTGACAAAAACCAGCCAACCGGCCGCGCAAGCATACAGGATGACGCCCGGAATCCAGGCACGGTTTGAGCGTGGCAGCAATGAAACCTGTGCGACCAGAGCCAATCCTAATGCCAACAGCGATCGCCATGGGAAAGCCGGCCCGGGTGACCTCCTGCGCTTCTGCTCCTGTTGTTGAGCAGCCGGCTCAACAGGCAGGTCGGGGGGCTGATGGGTGCTTTCAGCCGGGGGTCGAGGAGCTTCCAAGGGTTCTGGAAGGTTGGGAATCGCCAATAACTTCCCTTTAAAAATTGATTTAACAAAATCAAGAACCGTTGGCTCGCGATTCATGCGGCCTCCGCCGGGAAGTTCAGGCTCTCACTCATACGAAGGGGAATAATACTCCATCCAGGTATAGCTTGCAAGCCCAGGGCAACGCGCGGGCTGGCACCGGTTAGACTACCGTCGAACCGCAGCCGGCCCAGAGGGTGATCATCACCGTTAAACGCTCCTGGCAACATAAAAAGTGTACGTCCCTTGCGGATAGGATTGTGCCAGCACGTGCCTCTTCACCAGCCTTTCTGTGAGGAACAAGTTCCAATGCCATGGAGCAATGATCCAGTGCCTGGTGAGAGCGTGTGGCAACAGCGTGGGCGCGCCAAAAAAGTGACCCCATTCGAGCATGTGCAGGGCCTGGGGCGAAAAATAATGCCAATACTTTTCAATCCTGAAACCGGCAGCTTTGAGCCAGCTCTCCCAGGTTTCAGGCCAGACGGCATTGATGGTGCGCGACATACGCATGAACCAGTTGGAATATGCGTGTCCGAGCCGCTTCAAGCCAACCCTGGTAAGGAAGGCAGGGAATGAAAGCTCACTCTGGTAACGCGGGTTGGGCACGCAGAACAGGAAGGGAGCGCCCGGCTTGAGTACCCTCCTCAGATCGACAAGGACTTGTTGTACCTGCGGGATGTGCTCCAACACCGAATTGCTGACTGCGCTGGAAAAATATCCATCTGGAAAAGGCATCTGTCCGCCATCCCCTTGCACCAACAGACGATACCCGCCATAATGCTTTGCCTGCCGTATGGGCTCTGCCCAAGGGTCCAGGCCCACATCCAGCGGGTGGTCAAAAGCTACCGTGGCAAAGTGGCCATCGCCACAACCAACATCTAATACGGGGCCAGGCAGATCGTAGTCCTGGTAAAACTGTGCTTCTACTGCCCTGAGCATGGCGCGAAAATAGGGCAGCTCACGCAAGTTTAGCCATAAATAGTCTTTTTGTTCAGTCATATCCATGATGCCCAACAACCGAGCGCTTATGCTTTACGTTTTTCTAAGGGTTGACGACTGCTTAGCAAGCGCTGGAACAAGTCTTCATATTCTCCAGCAATATGCTGAGAGGAAAAGTTACCAACCACGCCGCTCGCATCCACCCGGTATCGCTGGGGTTGCTCAAGCACTTTCTGGATGCCATCTGATAACGACAGCGCGTCCGCAGGTGCCACCAGGCAGCCCATACCAGTCATCATCACTGGCTGGCGCACACCCGGCAGGTTGGAGGCTACCACCGGGGTGCCGCTCACCATCGATTCAACCTGCACAATTCCAAAGGACTCGGTGGAATTGGTGCTCGGCAAGACGGTGAGCTCGCACAGTTGATAAAATGCCGAAAGCTGGTGATCATCCAGGATGCCCAGGAAAGTCCAGTGATCGCCAAGCTGCTGGATCAGGGGTTTCAGCCGGGTGGCATACTGCTCTTCACCCAATACGTTCTCATACTGACCCACGTGCAATACGCGGGCAGTGGGATATTTACGCAGGATTTCAGGCATGGCTTCCACCAGGTATTCCACGCCTTTCTCGGCTGCAAAGCGCGCCACCATACCGATGAGCCGCTGCCCGGGCTCCAGCCTGGCTTTTTGTTTTAGATTTTCGACATCTTCTTCGGTAGGTGATACCAGATCAACAGGTGTTGGAATGGCATAGATTTTGGAAAGGTAAGGGCTCAAGATGGCCGATTCTTGGGCATAATCCATGGTATTCACTACCAGCTGGTCAGCCAAACCCAAGGAAAGCTTGTTTGCCAGGTGAGAGACCTGGTTGGCGACATAATTCACAAAACCGCGGGGCAGCTGCAGGTCACAATGGTAGGTAATCACCACCGGCTTGTTTGCCAGGCGGCCGAGCAGTGCGATATAAGCCGCATCCAGCTGGGGCAGGTGCAGGTGAACCACATCTGCCTGGCGGATATTTTTCCAGGCCCAATACCACATGGAGGGCATCAACACACCCTTACTTACAAAAGCCAGCACAGGCGGGCGGATGACCTGCACACCGTCGCGTATCTCACGGGCAGGCAGCCTACGGTCGTAGCGAGATGTCAGCACAGTCACCTGGTGACCCCGCGCCACCAGAGCACGCGCCAGCCTTTCAGCGTAGATGGTGAGCCCCGAATAATGAGGACGGTAATAAGTGAGCGTGGTTAAAATTCGCATGACATTTACAATGACGAAGGAAGCCTGGGAAAAGTTTCACCCGTCTTCTACGGAAGGCTCTCCCTCCGATTTCATCTTTCCCAGGCGCAGGTACAGGCTGGACAGGGATTCCCCGTCTTTGTATAGTCCATAGCCGCCAATCAGCCCGGTAACGAGGTAAGCGCTGATGTGAACTGACAGGGCAAAGGCCGTAGCCGGAGAAGCATCGACCCCGAATGCCACCAAGGCTCCCACCAGCACGGCTTCATATACCCCAATCGCGCCAGGCGAGGAAGGCGCAGCAATCCCCAGCGCGCCAACACCCAGGGCAAAGAGTACCCACAGCAGGCTGGGGTTCGGAAAAAAGGCGCGCAGGAACAGGTAATACTGCCCGATGCTCACCAGCCAATTCAATGCCTCCCAACCCAGGGCACTCATGAAGAGCCTACCATCGGTGATGATACCAAGGCCATCGAAGAAAGCGATCACCCGCCGGCCGGCCAGTTTTTTAACCAGGCTCCAGCGCTCGCCTGCCCGGTCGATCCATCCAAGCACCCCCTGGCGGTTGCGGGCCAGGATATAAATCGCGACCAGGCCAACCAGCACCGCGATACCCGTGGCTATAGCTGCTTCTTTCGCCCTGGCGATGCCGATCACGAACGGCAGTGTGCTGATGAACAACCCAACAGCCACCGCCAGGTCGAGGGCGCGCTCGATCAAGATCGAAGGGATGACCTGCCAGAAATCCAACCCGGCCTTTCTTCCCAGTAAGAACGCCCGTCCGATCTCTCCCAGGCGAAATGGCAGTATATTGTTCAGCAGGTAGCCCTCATTGATGGTAATGAAAGAATCGTGGTAGGTAGCTTTATTTTGCAGCAGGGTACGCCAGTAGAAAGCCCGCACTACCAGCCATACCACCTCGGCGCAGATCCCTGCGAACAAAAAGCGCAGGTCGGCCTGCCGGACAGAGCGGGCAAACATACGCAAATCGAGCATGGAAAAGACAATCGCCAGAGCTGCCAGGCTAACAACCAGCCCCGGCAAGATGCGGATCCACTTGCTTTTGGCCAAGGGAGTAGCGATTTTATTCCTCCCCAATGCGCAGCACTGCCAGGAAGGCTTCCTGGGGAATTTCAACATTGCCGACCATCTTCATGCGCTTCTTGCCCCGCTTTTGCTTTTCCAGGAGCTTTTTCTTGCGGGTAATATCTCCCCCGTAGCACTTTGCCAGCACATCTTTACGCAAAGGTTTAATATTCGCACGCGAGATCACCCTGCCCGCTGCATAGGCCTGAATGGGCACCAGGAATAATTGGCGCGGGATCACCTCTTTGAGCTTGGTGATCACCGCCTGCCCTTTATGGTAGGCATCGTTGCGGTGAACGATGGTTGCCAGAGCATCCACTGGCTCCTCGTTCACCAGGATCTCCAGCTTCACCAGGTCATCCGGGCGGTATTCAGCAAATTGATAATCGAGCGAAGCATATCCACGTGTGCGCGATTTGAGCAAGTCGAAGAAATCCACGATCAGCTCGGAAAGCGGAATCTGGAAATTCAACTGCACGCGGTTAGCAGCGGGGTAATCTTGCGAGATAAATACCCCTCTCTTTTTTTTGGTCAGCTCCATGATCGTGCCGTAGAACTCGGTGGGACTGAAGATCTGGATGTCCATCCACGGCTCGCGGATTTGCTCGATGAGCATCTCATCCGGCAGGTCAGCCGGAGAATCGATCAGGATGGTCTCGCCGGTGTCCAGCACCACTTCGTACTCCACCGAGGGTGAGGTGACGATGATATCCAGGTTGTACTCGCGTTCCAGGCGTTCCTGGATGATCTCCATGTGGAACATGCCCAGGAAACCACAGCGGAAGCCAAAATTGAGCGCCTGGGAAGTCTCGGGCTCAAACACCAGTGAGGCGTCATTGAGCTGCAACTTTTCCAGGGCATCCTTCAGGTCGGCATAATCCTCGCCCTCCACCGGGTAAATCCCGGCGAAAACCATCGGTTTCACCTTGCGGTAGCCCGGCAGGGGAGCCGCTGCCGGATGAAGGGTGTTGGTGATGGTGTCACCCACCCGGCACTCGTGCACTGTTTTCAAGCCAGTGGCGATATAGCCTACCTCGCCAGCCAGCAGGGTGGTTACCGGGCGCAGGTCAGGGGAGAATATGCCGATCTCAACCGGCTTGATGTTGAAACCGGTTGCCATGAGCAGCAGGTTGGCGGTGTGCTCGATCCGGCCATCCACCAGGCGCACGTAAGCCACCACGCCCTTGTAGGAATCGTAGTGCGAGTCAAATATCAAGGCCTGCAAGGGGGCGTTCTCATCACCCCTGGGGGGAGGCACTTCCTTGACAATGGTTTCCAGGACGGCATCGATGTTGGTCCCTTCCTTGGCAGAAATGCGCAGGATATCTTCCGGGGGTGTGCCCAGCAGGTTACTGATGTCCTGCGCCACCTCATCCGGGTGAGCCGAGGGCAGGTCAATCTTATTGATGATGGGGATGATCTCTAGGTCAGCTTCCAGGGCGCTGTACAGGTTGGCAAGGGTTTGGGCTTCCACTCCCTGGCTGGCATCCACTACCAGCAAGGCGCCCTCGCAGGCTTCCAGTGCCCGGCTTACCTCGTAACCAAAATCCACGTGCCCGGGGGTATCAATCAGGTTCAGCTCGTATTTTTCGCCATTTTGGGCAGTATAGCTCATCCTGACCGCCGAGGCTTTGATGGTGACGCCCTTCTCACGCTCCAGCTCCATGCTGTCGAGGATTTGCTCAGTGGTATCGCGGTCAGACACTGTGCCGGTCAGATGCAGCAGCCGGTCTGCCAGTGTGGACTTACCATGATCGATATGCGCGATGATGCAAAAGTTGCGGATATGTTCCGAAATCATAGACGCGGCTTAGTATAACCGATTTCGATGAATGAAAGACAGAGACAGGTTAGTCTCTATTAATTTACGCTTGGCAGCAACTGGTCAACCAGGGCTTCTATATCCATGTTCGGCGCCCCGGGATATTGCAGCCAGGCTAAGAATTCAATATTTCCCTTGGGGCCCAAGAGCGGCGAGCGGATCACGCCACGCACCGCGTATCCCTGCTGGCAGGCGTAAGCCAGCACATCCTGCAACACCTGGCGGTGTACGAGAGGGTCGCGGATCACACCCTTGCCCCGCCGTACCTCCTGCCGCCCGGCTTCAAATTGCGGCTTGATCAGGCAGATGACCGAACCAGCCGGCTGCTGCCCGGGTGAGGATGGTGCGGAAAACCAGCGTAACACTACAGGCAGCATGACCTTGAGCGAGATAAATGACACATCCATGGTGACCACATTGACCGGCTCGGGGAGGCTATCAAGGTAACGTGCATTGGTTTTCTCAAGCACCACCACACGCTCATTGCGGCGCAGCTTCCAATCCAGGATGCCCTGCCCCACGTCAATGGCATATACCTTGCTGGCGCCATACTGTAACAAACAGTCGGTGAAGCCACCCGTTGAAGCGCCCACATCGGCGCATACGCAACCTTGCACGCCCAGGTTGAAGGCCTGCAGGGCAGCATCGAGCTTGTCACCCCCGCGCGACACAAATCGCGGCCCGGTTTCAACTTCCAGCTTCACGCCGGGCAGCAGCCTGGCGGAAGCGTGCAGCTCAACCTGCCCGTTTACGCGCACCTGCCCGGCCATTACCAGGCGTTGCGCCAGCGCACGGCTGTCTGCCAAGCCACGCTCCACCAATAGTATATCCAAGCGAGTTTTTTGCATGCCCATATCTTAACCGAGAATCCCGTCCCAGATATGAAAATATTAACATGTAGATTTAACGATTCTCAGGTAAACTTGGAAGAATGTAATATGCCTGCATCTTTGATTCTACCCTTGTTGAAAACCATGCGCCCGCGCCAGTGGATCAAGAACGGGTTGCTGGCCATCCCCTTGATCTTCGATAAACAGCTGACCAACTGGCCTGCGCTGTCACGCATCTTGCTTGGCATCGTATTATTCTGCCTGTTATCCAGCATCATCTACATTGTTAATGACCTGGCAGACCTGGAAGCCGACCGCAACCATCCTGTAAAGAGCAAACGCCCGTTGGCTTCAGGTATTCTAAAAGTATCCACCGCCCGCACTGCCAGCATCGTGATTGGCCTGCTGGTATTCATCCCCGCCACCCTGCTCTCGCCGGAATTTGCCCTGATCGGGCTGGCTTACCTGCTGCTCAACCTGGCCTATTCTGCCTGGCTTAAACACGCCCCCATCCTGGATGTGATGTGCCTGGCGAGCTTTTACGTGCTGCGCGTGGGGGCTGGCGTATCGTTGATTTCGGTTACCAGTTTCTCACCCTGGCTGTACGTCTTCACCACCTTCCTGGCACTTTACCTGGGCATTGGTAAGCGTCGCGCCGAGCTGAACCTGCTGGCAGATGAGGCCAACACCCACCGAAAAGCACTCGAAGGCTATACCCTGCCATTGCTCGACCAGCTCATCCTGATCGTGTCAAGCAGTGCGATCATCACTTACAGCCTGTATACATTCTCGGCTCCCAGCCTTCCCGCCAACCATACCATGATGCTGACCATCCCATTCGTCATCTATGGCATCTTCCGCTATCTTTACCTGGTGCAGGTAAAACAAAGCGGTGGGGAACCAGAGGAAATCCTCATCACTGACCGGCCGCTACAGATCACCCTGCTATTGTGGGTGCTGGCTATTTTGGCTATTTTCTACCTGTCGCCCGTTTAAGGCAGCATTCGAGGGTTACCAAGGGATGCCAGCATTTTCAGCCACAGCGCCGGGAAAAGTTATCTTATTCGGTGAGCATGCAGTGGTGTATGGCCAGCCGGCGATCGCCGTGCCAGTCATGCAGGTGCAAGCCAAAGCTGTGGTGGTTGCCGAACCAAAGAGCCCGGGCGGGTTGGTGAGGATCATCGCCCCCGATATTGGGCTGGAGACCACCCTTGACAGCCTGCCTCAGGATCATCCCTTCGCTGTTGTAATCTCAAATGCCGCTGCTACACTGAACATAAGCCATATTCCGGCTTGCAGTATCAAAATTAATTCCACCATCCCCATTGCCGGTGGCATGGGCTCGGGGGCAGCGGTCTCGGTTGCCATATTGCGCGCTTTATCAGCATCCTGGGGTCACCCGCTGAATGACCATCAAATTTCAAACCTGGTATACCAAGCAGAGCAAATTTACCACGGCACCCCTTCGGGAATCGATAATACCGTCATCAGCTATGCCCGGCCAATATATTTCGTAAAAGGTAAAGAGCCGGAAATATTGCCTGTCGGGTGCTCATTCTTGCTGGTAATTGGTGATAGCGGGATCAAAAGCCCCACCTCGCTGGTGGTGGGCGCGGTGCGCCAAGCATGGGAGCATGAGCCCCGGCAATTCGAGCGCCTGTTCAAGGTGGCGGGCGCCATCACTGTCTCCGCACGGAAAGCCATCCGCTCGGGCAAGGTCGAGAGCCTGGGCCCCCTGATGAATGAAAACCATGCCATTCTCCGGCAAATGGAAGTATCTTCCCCAGAGCTGGACGCTCTGGTGGATGCAGCGCGATCCGCCGGCGCTTTGGGCGCCAAGCTATCCGGCGCTGGGCGAGGTGGCAACATGATCGCACTGGTGCCGGATGGAGCAGCTACCGCTGTGACCATTGCATTATTGAATGCCGGGGCGGTGAGGACAATCATAACGGAGGTGGGCAAGACATGAATAACAACCTGGTATTTCTCAAGCTGGGAGGCTCGCTGATTACTATCAAAGACCAGCCTCACACACCGCGCTCGGATGTGCTGGAGCGGCTGGCGCGTGAAATTGCCCAGGCGCGTGAGGATAACCAAAAATTAAAACTATTGCTGGGGCATGGCTCAGGCTCGTATGGTCACATGACTGCCGAACAGTACCATACCCGGCAAGGGGTCAAATCCGCTGAGGATTGGCAGGGTTTCGTGGAAGTATGGTACCAGGCCGCGGAATTGAACCGGCTGGTGATGCAAGCTCTTAGCAAGGCGAATGTACCAGCGATGGCCTTTCCACCTTCAGCCATGGTCTATGGCAAAGGGCACCAAATTGCAAGCTGGAACCTGGATCCTATTTTCAGTGCCCTAGAAAATAGACTGGTGCCGGTGGTATACGGTGACGCGGTCCTTGATGAGAAGCTGGGGGGGACGATTTTTTCTACCGAGGAGCTGTTTGCTAGCCTGGCGGCTGACCTGGAGCCCGGCCGCTTGCTGCTGGCGGGCAGCGAGGCAGGTGTTTGGCAGGATTTTCCATCCAACACAACAATGTTGAAGGAGATCACACCCGATACCTTCCCCGAGGTGCAGCAGTGGTTACGAGGCTCCTCAGCCCCAGATGTGACCGGCGGGATGGCTGACAAGGTGCGCCAGGTGCTGTGGATCATCGAGCATGCCCCTGGAACCCGGGCACGCATCTTTTCGGGTGAGCAGCCCGGCGATGTACGGCGCGCCCTGCAGGGTGAGCCGTTGGGAACGCTCCTGCACGCAGATTAGGGCGGCTGAGGCCATTAATAAGAGGGGTTATAATAGCCTCCGGATCAATAAAACCTAAAAAGTAGGTTCAGGGTAAAAGCATATGTTTTATACACGCAAAGAACTTGAAGCAATTGAAGACCAAAGCCTGGCACCTTATGGCATCCGCAGTAAAAACACCAAGGGGCGCTGCTATCCCGAGGAAGAGCCGGAATACCGCACGGTTTTTCAGCGCGACCGTGACCGCATCCTACATACCACCGCCTTCCGCCGCCTGGAATACAAAACCCAGGTATTCATCAACTACGAGGGTGATTACTACCGCACGCGCCTCACCCATACGCTGGAAGTGTCGCAAATTGGGCGCACCATTGCCCGGGCCTTAGGCGCCAACCCCGAGCTGACCGAGGCGATATGCCTGGCGCACGACCTGGGGCACCCTCCCTTTGGCCACAACGGTGAAGCTACCCTGGCTCGCCTGATGAAAGAGCATGGCGGTTTCGACCACAACCGGCAGTCGCTGCGCATCGTGGCTAAACTCGAGCAGCGCTACCCCGAATTCCCAGGCCTCAACCTGAGCTGGGAAGTGCGCGAGGGCATCGTGAAGCACGAGTCGGAATATGACATTGCCGACGCGCGCGAATACGACGCCGACCTGCGCGGCCACCTGGAAGCACAGATCACCAACGTTGCTGACGAACTCTCGTACACTGCCCATGACCTGGATGACGGGCTGCGCTCGGGGATGATCAACGCCTCCATGCTGGAGGGCATCACCCTGTGGGAGATCCTGGTGGAAAGCGTGCACTGGCACAGCAGTGTGCTGGATGACCTGTCACGCCACCGCATCATCCGCAACCTGATCGATATGGAGGTCAGCGACCTGGTTTACACCACCGACAAGCAACTGCGTGAAAGCGGCGTCCACTCGGTGAATGAGTTGCAAAAGCTGCCGTATAACGTGGTGTCCTTCAGTGAAGAGATGAGCCAGCGTAACCGCCAGCTGAAAGATTTCCTGTATGCCAAGCTCTACCGCCATCACCGGGTGGTGCGCATGGCGGTGAAGGCCGAGCGCATCATCAGCGACCTTTTCAACGCCTACTTGCGCGAACCAGCCATCCTCCCTGATCACATCCAGGAATTAACCGAAGAGCGCGGCCTGGATCGCACAGTTTGCGATTACATCGCCGGGATGACCGACCGCTTTGCGGTGGAGGAATACCAAAAATTGTTTGACCCGGTGATGAAGCCCTGACAGGAAAATTTATGGGACAGGATATTTATCTAACATCAGAAGGTGCCGAAAAACTTAAGAAAGAGCTGGAAGAGCTGACAGGCCCCAAACGCCAACAGATGGCCAGGCGCTTGCGCTCTGCTATCCAGATGGGCGACCTTTCGGAAAACGCCGATTACATAAAAGCTAAGGAAGACCAGGCTTTCATGGAGGGCAGGATTCAAGAGCTGGAGTACCTTCTTAAGAATGCCATCATCGTGGATCCCAGCGGCATGGATACCGATCGCGTGCAGGTTGGTTCGTGTGTCACCGTGCAGGAGGGGGATGAGCCCGAGGAAAAGTACTGCCTGGTGGGGGTGAAGGAGGCCGACCCGCGCAATGGCAAGATTTCCAACGAATCACCCATTGGTCAGGCGCTGCTGGGCGGAAAGGTGGGCGATGTGGTGACTGTTAAGACACCAGGCGGGGAGCTTAAGCTGAAAATCATCAGCATCGAGTGATAAAAAAAGAAGAGTGGATTGGTAGCTGTCAATCCACTCGTTATTTAAAGCCTGGGAACGCTGTGTTACTTCTGCCAGATGGCCAGCTCGAGCACCAGCGTCTCGAAATAGCTGTTGTCGGGCAACGCGCCCTGCCCATAAGCCATGTCGACCACGCGTGCCACCAACTTAAGCGTGGCAGTCTCCAGGATGGTCTGCCCACCCGAGATGGCTTCGAAAGGCTCGCCCTTGGCTTCCAGCTTCTGGCGGATGGTAGGGTCATTGAAAGCGTGGGCGCTCATCAGCACCTTGGTCACCGTCTGGATATCATTCTTGTCGAATAGCCAGACCTCGAAGGCGGTCACTTTCTTCGGCACGCCTACACCGATGGTTTCAGAGATGCCCATGCCGCACTCACCCAGGAATTCACCGGAGGGCGAATCGATGCTGAACGAGTCATCGAACAGGTCATCCCCGGCTTTATAAGAAGCCATGAACTGCACCATGGGCGCCTGCTGGGCGGGGGTGGGGTAATCGGTCCATTCTTCAGGGGCTTCCACTTCGGTGGCAGGCACCGGGGAGGCCGGGGCAACTGCCAATGAGCGCTTTCTGCCCTGCAGCACCACGTAACCCACAATGGCTATGGCTGCCACGGCGGTCACCGAGCACATCACCGCCAGCAAGGTGGTCAGGTTTGACCTACCGCCGGTAGTGGTGGCGATGCCGGGGACGGCTGTATCCTTGGGGAGCTGAGCAGTGGCGCCCACAGCGGCTTCGAACTGGTTAATCAGGTTAACGTCCAGGTTGCCCGGGTCTGATCTGACCATCCCCAGGGTGGAGGGGCCGGCAGAGCCGAGCTCGTCGTATTCCTGCTTCGCCCGGTTGGCATCATAGGTGTTGCCATAGGCGGATATGGCCATCCGCAGCCAGATTTCCTGGTACGCGGGGTGCAGGTCTGAGGGGGCGGCATCGGTCCACTGCACCGGCCACAACCACCAGCCCAGCGCCACCAAGCCGATGACCAGGCCAAGTACGAAAGCCGCGATGCCCACCACCAGTGGTCGTTTAGCATATTCACGGATTTGGTTCATCTTGTAATCTCCGAGCCAAGATTTATTTTCAAAAGAGTGTTCGAATATTGCGAATTACAGGTAAGCTATGATGGTACTTATTGTAGACGATAGTGGTTAAAAGCGCAACTGTCTGTAAGCATTGAATGCTGAAGTTGCAAGAGCGAAGCCGGGGGAAAATGGGGGAATGGCGCATTCTGTCCGTATTGGGCGTGGATTCAATGAAATAAACACAAATTCCCCTATAAAACAGCCATTATTTTAATCTTTAACAGACTGTTTCGAGGACTATCAGATGTTAAGATGCAATTACATCAGGTTCTTGCACGTACGCCCTTGTGAACATCGCCAACGGCGGTGACGTGGGAACCACAGCGAGTTCTCATTGAGGAGATGCCCCCACAGGGGCATCTCTGGTTTATAAACAGTGATCGGTGATCAGTCCTCGAGGATTAGTAAAAAAAGACGCCCTTTCGGGCGTCTCTACAGATTTTTTTATCAGTGATGCTCTGTGCCGATACGGCCGGTGTTCGACCGGATTATCGGCGATTATTACCTCACCACCTCAGCCGTCTCCTCGGCTGTCACCTGGTCGAGCTGGAACAGTGTCTCGCAGGACAGGCACTGAGCCTGGTTCTTGTTGGCCACCACCAGCATGCCGCCACACTCGGGGCAGGGATGGGATAGGGGCAGCTTCCAGGAGGTGAAGTCGCAATTGGGGTAATTGGCGCAGCCATAGAAGGTGCGGCCCTTGCGGGTCTTGCGCGCCACGATGTCGCCGCCGTCTTTGGGGCAGGTCACGCCGATCTTCTCCAGCCATGCCTCGGTATGGCGGCATTCTGGGAAGCCGCTGCAGCTGATAAACTTGCCGTACCTGCCATAGCGAATGACCAGTTCCTTGCCGCACTCGGGGCACATCCTGCCGATAGGCTCGGGACCCATGTTCATCTCGGGCATCTTCTTCTCGGCTTCCTTGATTTGCTGGGCGAAGGGACCGTAAAACTCGCGGATCAATTCTACCCACGGCCGCTTGCCCTCAGCGATCAGGTCGAGGTCTTCCTCCATCTTGGCAGTGAAGCCCACGTCCACCACTTCGGGGAAGTGCTCGGTGATGAGGTCGTTGACCAGAATGCCAGTCTCGGTGGGAATGAGGCGCTTGCCATCCCGCACCACGTAGCCGCGCTGCTGGATGGTGCCCAGGATGGGCGCGTAGGTGGAGGGGCGGCCGATGCCGTACTCTTCCAGGGTGCGCACCAGGGTGGCCTCGGTGTAGCGGGGCGGGGGTTGGGTGAAGTGCTGCTCGGGCAGCAAGCGCACCAGTTCTTGACCCTGCCCCTCATCGATGCCGGCGGGGATGCGGGCATTCTCCTCTTCTTCCTCGGAGGCCTGGTCTTCATCTTTAGCCTCCTCGTATACCACCAAGAAACCAATGAACTTAACCGTTGAGCCGGAAGCGCGCAGCAGGTACTCGTGGCCACCGGTCTTGCCGGTGATCTCCACCGAGAGGGTATCGAACACGGCCGATTCCATCTGGGAGGCCACGAAGCGCTGCCATACCAGCTGGTAGAGACGGAACTGGTCGCGGTTGAGAAACTCCTTGATGGTTTCAGGCTGGCGCAGCACTGAGGTGGGCCTCACGGCCTCATGAGCCTCCTGAGCGCCCTTGGCCTTGGTGACGTACCTGGGTGGCTCGGGGGGCAGGAACTGCGCACCATAGCGCTCTTTGATAAATTGGGCAGCCTCCGCCTGGGCAGTCTCGGCCACGTTGGTCGAGTCGGTACGCATGTAGGTGATCAGGCCTACGGCACCTTCACCCAGGTCAATGCCTTCGTAAAGCTGCTGGGCCAGTGCCATAGTGCGCCGGGCGGTGTAGCCCAGTCGGCGGGAGGCCTCCTGCTGCATGGTGCTGGTAGTGAAGGGTGCGGATGGCTTGCGCCGCCTCTCGCCGCGCTTGATCTTGGAGATGACGTAGGCAGCCCTCTCCATGTCGTCGAGGATGGGTTGCACCTCAGCCTGCGAGCCAAGCACGGGGTCCTGCTCGTCAATCTTGGCAAGTTTGGCGATGAAGGTTTCCTTGATCTTCTCGGGGCGCAGCTCGGCGGCAATCGACCAGTATTCCACCGGGTTGAAAGCCTCGATCTCGCGCTCGCGCTCTACGACCAGGCGCAGAGCCACGGATTGCACACGCCCCGCCGAGAGTCGGCTGCGCACCTTACGCCACAGCAATGGGCTCAGGTTATAGCCCACCAACCGGTCGAGGATGCGGCGTGCTTGCTGGGCATCCACCAGGTCCATATCAATATCGCGCGGGTGGGCGAAGGCATCGGCGATGGCTGGCTCGGTGATCTCGTGGAATACCACCCGCTGGGTCCGCTTTTGCTCGATCTTGGCCGATTCGAGCAAGTGCCAGGCAATGGCCTCACCCTCGCGGTCAGGGTCGGTGGCCAGGTAGATTTCCGCTGCCGATTTGGCCAAGGCCTGGATTTCCTTGACCACCGGGCGCTTGTCGTTAGGCACGCGGTATTTCGGTTCAAACTCGTGGTCCACATCCACCGAAAGCTGCGAATGCAACAGGTCGCGCACATGGCCCACCGAGGCTTTCACCGTGTAACCCTTGCCCAAAAAACGACCCACGGTGCGCGCCTTAGCGGGGCTCTCGACAATCACCAGCTTACCCTTGCGATTGTCGCCCTTCTTGGGGGCCACCAAGCCTTTGTGGGCGGGGGTATTGCCCATGCGGAACAGGGTTGTGCCGCACACCGGGCAGGTGCCGCGTGAAGCCGGCGTGCCGTTGGTGGTAAACACCGGTTTTGGCTCAGCCATCTCACGCTTGGTACGACATTTAACACAATATGCTTCCAATGTAAACCTCCTGGTTAATAAACCATATCATCTTGATCTCCAATCAACAATAAAATCCCTATGCCTGATAGGTTTCCGGATTTTCTCTCACCGCCACGTAATGCATGCCCCCCACCTGGCGCACCATTCCTTTCAACTCCATCATCGCCAGGGTGGCAGAGACCGTCTCGATGGGCATCTCCGAGAGGGCACGGATCTCGTCCACATGCATGGGCTGCTGGGAAAGCAGCTTATACAGGCGTGATTCCACCGGGTCGGCTGGCAAGGCTACTCGGGCCACACGCTGCTCATTGACCATGGTGAGGTTAAGGGCTTCCAGCACGTCCTGGGGGTTGAGCAGCGGTTGGGCTCCATCGCGGATCAACCTGTTGGTGCCCTGGCTTTGTGGAGCGTGGATGTTGCCGGGCACGGCAAACACATCCCGCCCTTGCTCGGCGGCGAAGCCGGCGGTGATCAGCGCGCCTGAGGTTTGCCCCGCTTCGATGATAATAGTTGCTAATGACAACCCCGAGATGATGCGGTTTCGGGGCGGGAAATTGACGCCTTCAGGCTCGGTACCCAGGGCATAATCGCTGACCAGGGCACCATGACCGATAATTTTCTCGGTCAAATGAGAATTCTCAGGTGGGTAGACAAGGTCGACCCCGTTGCCCAGCACGGCCAGCGTACGCCCGCCGGCGTTGACGGCAGCCTGGTGGGCGATCGAATCGACACCGCGTGCCAGTCCACTGACAATAGTCACGCCGTTGTGGGCCAAGACAGTGGCCACTTCCTCCGCCACCTGGCGCCCGTAAGCAGTGACCTTACGGGTGCCCACGATAGCCACCGCCCACTCGTCCTCCGGCAACAGGGAACCGCGCACATAAATCAGCGGGGGCGGCTGGTCGATTTCCTTGAGACGGCGGGGATATGCCTCATCGTCCCAGGTGAGCACGCTGACACCCAGCGACTGGATGCGCTGCCATTCCTGCTCGAGTGAAATCTCACTGCGCACTTTACGGAAAGCCTCGATGGTTTTAGGGCCCAAGCCGACTTCCTGCAAGGCATCGATGGAGGCATTCCAGGCATTTTCGGCGCTGCCGAAGGCATCCAGCAAGGCTTTGAAGCGTACCGCCCCGATGCCTCTGACCATGTTGAAACCCACCCAATACATACGAGGGTCAGACATGTCTAAGGCTTCTCCTCCTGCATGCCGGGGATGAGATGCACGATGATCTGCTGTGTATCAAGGTCCACCTGCTTCACGAACTCATCCACCATGGGGATGAGCACTTCATTTCCTGTGTCAGGGTGAACTACCAGCACATCGGAGGCGCCAGTCTCCATGATGCCGCTCACCTTGCCGAGCGTCTCACCGGCTTCAGAGACCACGTACAGGCCTAAAAGCTGGTGGTGGTAATACTCGCCTTCTGGCAGGGGCGGGCGGTCTTCGGTTTTCACATAAAGCAGCTGGTTGCGCAGCTGGCCTACCGCCTCGGGGGTGGAGTACCCATCGAAGGCCAGCAGTAATCCCTGGCGGTGATTACGCCTCCTGACAACGGTCAGCTGGGCAGTACCGGCTTTTAGAAACAGTACAGTGCCGATCTGTAGCCGCTCGGGGAAGTCGGTATAGACTTCCATTAAGATTTCACCATGCACGCCATGGGCATGGCGCAGCTTGCCCACGGCTAAGAATGCAGGCCCGCCATTGTGCGACGAGCCTGCCTCGTTCACCGGTGAGGGCGATGGATGGGCAGGTTTCACTTGGGATCTTCGACGTCAAGGTAGGCTTGCTTGCCATTGCGTGAAGCAGCCACGTTCAGCAGCAGGCGCATGGAATTTGCCACCCTGCCCTGGCGGCCGATTACGCGCCCCATGTCTTCCTTAGCTACTTTGAGCTTCAGGTATATTTTGCCGGCGTGCTGTTCCTGCGAGACCCGCACCTGAGTGGGGTCATCCACCAATGAGGTGGCGATAAATTCGATGAGCTCTTTCATAGATCACTCCTTACACCCGGCCGGGGTCAAGCTATGCGCCTGCTTTGCAAATAGCAGCATAAGCTGACAGGCTGCCACCCGGCCGATATGTCTTGATCAGAAACGCTTACTTGCGCTGGCTGGTTTTGAGACTGACCTGGTGGGAAGCCTGGGCAGCCCTGGCCTCCTCGAGCAAGATGTCGAGCGATTCGCCGGCTTTGTAGCGCTCATAGCGCTCGAGAAGCCCTACAGTCTTGAAGATGTGGCTGACAGATGAGCTGGGCTGGGCGCCATGACTGATCCAATCATAGATGCGATCTTCGTGCAGCTCGATCGTCTCAGGTTGGGTGCGGGGATTATAGAATCCAAGGATCTCAAGGAAGCGACCATCACGAGGATGCTCAATATCGGCAGCCACAATGCGGTAACTGGGCTGTTTTTTGGCTCCAACACGGCGTAAACGTATACGTACCATAATGAAAACTTATCTCCTTCTACTTAAGCGTTTGTTTTAATCAATCTTCCTGGGTCACTTGCCCGGTGAGAGAAGGGTGCGCGGAAGGGTCGCGGACCACCGGCATCATTTCCCAGACGATACAGGAGCTCCCATACCGTCATCCAAACAGGCGTGGCATCCCACGCATGCCAGATTTTTTAATATTCTTAAACAATTTCTGCGCCTCGCGGTATTGCTTGATCAAGCGGTTCACATCCTGCACCTGGGTGCCCGAGCCGCTGGCAATGCGTCGGCGCCGGCTGGCATTGAGCACATCGGGACGGCGACGCTCGAGCACTGTCATTGAATTGATGATGGCTTCGGTCATCTTGAGCTGTTTCTCAGCATCTTTAGGGTCGATCTGGCGCGCCAGCTGGCCCATACCACCGGGTAGCATTTCCAGGATCTGGGCGATGGGTCCCATCTTACGCACCTGGCGAAGCTGCTTGGCAAAATCATCCAGCGAAAATTCGCCGGCTAACAAGCGCTCAGCATCTTCCTGAGCCATCTGCTGGTCGAAAGCAGCCTCGGCTTTTTCGATCAAGCCCAGCACATCACCCATACCGAGGATGCGCGAAGCCAGGCGGCCCGGGTCATAGACTTCGATGGCGTCCAGAGCTTCACCTGTGCCAATGAACTTGATGGGCACGCCGGTGACCGAGCGGATGGAGATGGCAGCTCCACCACGTGCGTCGCCGTCCATCTTGGTGAGGATCAGCCCGGTGAGCGGGATGGCTTCGCGGAAGCCCTTGGCGATATTCACTGCCTCCTGGCCGATCATCGAGTCGACCACCAGCAGGGTCTCGATGGGATGAACTTTCTTACCAATGGCAGTGAGCTCGTCCATCAAGGCGGTATCGAGCTGCGAGCGGCCGGCCGTATCCAGGATTAGCACGGTGTTACCGCCCTTTTGGGACTTATCGAAGGCGTGTACAACCATGTCGGGTGGCTTGACCCCGGCTTCCGAATAGACCGGGATGCCAAGCTTTTCACCCAGCGTCTCGAGCTGCTTGACCGCGGCCGGGCGGTAAGGATCGGCAGCCACCAGCATCACCCGCTCGCCCTGAGAGCGCAACAGGCGGGCCAGCTTGCCTGCCGCGGTGGTCTTGCCCGAACCCTGCAGTCCCACCAACATGAGCACGCATGGGCGCGCCCCACTCAGGCTGAGCCGCTCGGGAGCGCCCAGGGTGTTAACCAGCTCTTCGTTGACGATCTTGATGACCTGCTGAGCGGGGTTGAGTGCCTTCGATACCTCAGCGCCCACCGCCCGTTCGCGCACACGGCCCACGAAGTCTTTCACCACGCCGTAGTTGACATCCGCTTCGAGCAGTGCCAGGCGCACCTCACGCATGGCGGTATCAACATCAGCCGCCGAGAGTTTTCCCCGGCGGCGTAATTGCGTGAAGACACTATTCAATCGTTCGGTCAGGTTCTCAAACACAGGACTGCATTTTAGCGTGTATGGCGTGAATGGTCAAGAGTAAATAATGAAGAGAGGACAGCCAATTCACGCCCGCCGAGTGCAGAGTTCATCCAGTTACCAGCCAGGAAAGCAACTATCCATCTCGCAAGGGGTTATTAATGTTGTTAGATACGATTATTCTATTTACGTTTCACGAATCATCCTATGCAGACCTAGCCTCGCCAAGGAGATGTTCCATGTCAAGAATCGCATTGGTAACCGATAGCACCAGCTCCATGCCGCAAGAGCTGGTGGAAAAATACGGGATCATCGTTGCGCCCCAAGTGCTGATTTGGGGAGATGAAACTTTCGAAGATGGGGTGGATATCATGCCGGGTGAATTCTACACCCGCCTGGCGAAAGCCACAATTATGCCATCCACTTCGCAGGTGACGGTGGCCAAGTTCCTGGAAATTTACAAAAAGCTGCTCGAGCAGGATTACCAGATCCTGACCATCGTCATCTCGACCAAGCTTTCGGGTACGTTGAACTCAGCCATTCAAGCCAAGGCCATGCTGCAGGCAGATGCTCCCATTGAGATCATTGATTCGAACTCGACGGCCATGGGAATGGGCTTCCACCTGCTGGCAGTGGCACGTGCCATCCAGCAAGGTGCCAGCCTTGCGGAGTGCGTGAGCATTGCCCAGAGAGCCATCGGCCAGACGGGAATTTTTTTTGCGGTCGACACCCTCGAGTTCCTGCATCGTGGCGGGCGGATTGGTGGAGCCACCCGCTTTTTGGGCACCATGCTGAACTTCAAGCCCATCCTGGAAGTGCGCGATGGGAGAGTCGAGCCAATCGAGCGCGTGCGCACACGCAGCAAATCGCTTAGCAGGATCGTCGAGCTGGCTTTAGAGCAAATTGGTAACCGCACCCCCATACGCCTGGCGTCCCTACACGCCAATGCGCCCGAAGATGCCCGGGCGGTGCTCAAGGAAGCTACCGAAAAGTTGAACCCGGTTGAGACCTATCTTTCCGAGGTCAGCCCGGTAATTGGCGCTAATGCCGGCCCAGGGGTGGTGGGGTTGGTTTACATGGCGGGGATGTAAGCGTTTTTTCAGCCAGCAGGGCTGCGTGAGATAGTAACGCGGCCCTTTGTGTTTTTAATTACCGTATTGATGCGTGGGGAATGGTAGATCGTACATACATCTCACCTTTATTCTCGAGCGTGCTGGTAGAATTAAGCATAGCTCAACCATCACCAGGAGGCATCATGAAAACCTACCCCCAACTCGCCGTGCAGATACCCGATCTCTACCTGCCCCGCCCGGGGACCGATCTTACCCGGTGGGCGGTGATCGCCTGTGACCAGTTCACCTCCCAGCCGGAATACTGGCACGAGGTGGAGGAATTCGTGGGAACGGCGCCATCCACGCTCAACATGATCTTCCCAGAGGTATATCTCGACCAGCCCGGCGACCAGCAGCGCATCCAGAACATCCAGCGGACCATGCAAGAATACCTCTCCAGTGGGCTGCTGATTTTCTACAGCGGCATGGTATACGTTGAGCGGCAGGTGAGCGGCAGAATGCGCCGCGGGCTGGTGCTAGCCTTAGACCTGGAGCAATACGATTACAACAAGGGCTCACACTCACTGATTCGCGCCACTGAGGGCACCATCCTCGAGCGCTTGCCACCCCGCATGCGCATCCGCGAGGGCGCCAGGCTGGAGCTGCCCCACATCCTGGTGCTGGTGGATGACCCCCAGCGCACGATCATCGAGCCGGTGGGGGCATCTCTTTCCCGGTTGAAGAAATTATATGACTTCGAGTTGATGCAGGGATCAGGTCACCTGAGTGGGTACCTGGTGAGCGAGCCCGAGGTGCAGGATGGCATTATCCAGGCGCTCCAAAACCTGGCAAACCCCCAGGCTTTTGCGCAGAAATATGCGCTCAGTGATGACAAACCGGTTTTATTATTCGCCATGGGCGACGGCAACCACTCGCTGGCAACCGCCAAGGCTATCTGGGAGAAAAATAAAGCCCAAGTTGGCATGCAGCACCCCTCCCGGTACGCGCTGGTTGAAATTGAGAATGTTCATGATGATGGGCTGATATTTACTCCCATCCACCGGGTGATATTCGGGCTCAAGCAGGACATCTTGGAGGCAATGAAACAATACTTCCGCGTCGGCTATGTTTTCACCCCATGCAGCGACCAGGCTGAAATGGTGAGGCGCGTGAACGCCATCGCTGGGGAAACCCAACGGATCGGGGTGATCTCATGTGAAGGATATGGAGTGGTTGAAATCACCCATCCAACCACCAATCTGCCGGTAGGCAGCCTGCAAGCGTTCCTGGATGAATTCCTGAAGAGTGGAGGGGCTGAAAAGGTCGACTACGTGCACGGTGAAGAAGTGATCTCTCGCCTGGGGGTCATACCCGGTAACGCAGCCTTTTACCTGCCCGGCATGGACAAGAGCCAGCTGTTTAAAACCGTGATCCTCGACGGCGCCCTGCCGCGCAAGACATTTTCCATGGGAGAAGCCCATGAGAAACGCTTCTACATGGAATGCCGCGAAATTACCTGATTATTGCTTCTATAAGTGCATAATAAACAGGCGAAGAATCCGCTTGTTTTGTAATTAACCCTGATTTTTTGAAATGCATGGGTTATAATTAGATAAATATCTAATGACTTTATGGATTAATGGTGGTGAATCTGTTTTTTGATGACCCCAACCAACCACGCCTGCCTCCAGATGAAGTGCGCTTGCTTGATGTACGCCTGGCAGTGCATCCGAAGGGCGACCGGGTGAGAGTCCGCGTGGATCTTACCCCTTTCACAGAGAGACCAAACCTCAGGGCGCGCATTCACGACGCAGCTGGCAAAGTGATTGCCCAATGCAACATTTTGGAAACCATGCTCCCGAGCCTGGAATTTACCATGCACCTACAGGCTACGGAAAAGAGCAGGGAGTATACCCTGGAAGCAGAGGTGTATTACCAGAAGGTGCCTCCACCCAGCGATGTGCCCATCGACATCCATCTACCAGACCCCTTGGTGGTAGATCACCGTGAAGTAAGTTTCAGCCTGCCGGTGTCGAAACCAGTGACTGGGAATGAGTAATGAGCGCACGATTATTGTTGTTTTTCCATTAAAAACCATTGATCGACCTCCTGTAAAGAAACTTTATGCGACACCTCTTACGTTTACGCGTCTACCTGCGACCCTATTGGCGTCAAGTTTTGGCATCGGTGATCCTGCTATTCATGCTGACCGGGCTTAGCCTGGTGATCCCCGAGATCATCCGCCAGGTGATCGATGTGGGCTTGAAGCAAACCGACATCCACTACCTGGTCAATGCGGCACTGTTGCTGGTGGGCATCGGCGTATTCAATGCACTGTTCACTTATTTCCAGCGCTATATCAACGAATGGATCGCCTCACACATAGGCTATGATATGCGTAACAGCTTGTATGACCACATACAACACCTATCATTTTCCTACCATGATCACTCCCAAACAGGCCAGCTGATCAGCCGCACAATCGAAGATGTGCGCTCGGTGGAGCGTTTCGTCGGCGCTAGCGCAGTCAGCCTCATCCAGGTGGGCGCTTTGTTGCTGGGCATTACCGCACTGTTGTTGATCACCAATTCAAGACTGGCAGCCATCGCCCTGTTGCCTATGATCCCGCTGATCCTGCTCACCACCGATTTCGGCAAACGGGTGAGCAACTATTTCCTGGACGTGGATAATGCCCTTGGTGATCTCTCGGCCCGCCTGCAAGAAAACGTGTCGGGTGTGCAGGTGGTGCGTGCCTTCGCCCGCGAGCCACACGAGATCAAGCGCTTCGACCAGGCCAATAAATTGCTGTTCAATGCCCGTGTCAAAGTGAATTTCGAGTGGTCAAAAATCATGCCCTCCTCGCAATTCCTGGTGACAGCCGGCACGCTGTTGATCCTGTGGTTTGGGGGACAAATGGTGATTAACGGCACCATGACCATTGGAGAGCTGGTGGCATTCAACAGCTACTTGCTGTTGCTCTCTTCACCAGCCCAGCAGCTCACCTGGTTAATTAACTCTGCCGGTGAAGCCGCTGCCGGCGCACAACGGGCTTTTACTGTGCTGGATACCCCCTTTGAAATCGAAACTACCTCCGGGCAACCCGCCCTGCCAGTCTTGAGCGGCCGGGTGGAGTTTCGTAACGTTTGCTTCCAATACCAGGGTGAGAAAGCCAACGCCTTACAAAACATCTCGTTGACGGTGAAGCCCAACCAGGTGATAGCGCTGATCGGCACCACGGGCTCAGGCAAGACCAGCCTGGTGAACCTGATCCCGCGGTTTTATGACGTGACCGAAGGCGCTGTGCTGGTAGACGGCTATGATGTCCGCCAGGTAGACCTGGTGTCGCTGCGCAAGCAAATTGGCATCGTGCTGCAAACATCCTTGCTTTTCTCAACCAGCATTCGCGAGAATATCGCCTATGGATCGCCAGGGGCCAGCCTGGACGCCGTGGTTTCCGCCGCCAAAGCTGCCCAGGCGCATGAATTTATCATGGAGCTGCCGGAAGGATATGACACAGTGGTCGGCGAGCGGGGCATTACCCTTTCTGGCGGGCAAAGGCAGCGTGTGGCCATCGCCAGGGCTTTGCTGCTCGACCCGCGCATCCTGATCCTGGATGACTCTACATCCAGCGTGGACACCCAGACGGAACTGCAGATCCAACGCGCCTTGGTTAACTTGATGAAAGGCCGAACCACCTTTGTCATCGCCCATCGTCTCTCCACGGTCCATAGGGCTGATTTAATCCTGGTGATGGATGAAGGGCAGATTGTGGAGAAAGGCAGCCATGCTGAATTACTGGTCCAAGGCGGGCTGTACCGTGAAATCTATGACCTGCAGTTGAGCGACCAGGAGTCGTTCAGGGAGGCTATGGAATCGTTGGGCCTGCCGGCGGAAGTTGCCCGCCTGGCCAGGGAAGGAGAGATGGAATAAGCCATGGCAGCCATCACTTCCGCCCCTGAAGAGATCGCCCTCAAAGGATATGACCCCAACCTGACCAAGCGTTTGTTGAAATTTGTGCGCCCGTACTGGCTTTCGCTGCTGGGGGCATTGTTCTTGATCTTGCTCTCCTCGGCCGCCTCAGTTGCCGGACCTTACCTGATCAAGGATGCCCTGGATTCAGGGTTGAGTGCTGGCTCATTAGCCACACTGCGTAAGGATGTGGTGCTGTATCTGGTGCTTTCTATGATTCAATGGGCAGCGACCTACGGCCGGGTGAACCTGATGGTGCGGGTGGGGCAGTCCATTATCTACGATTTGCGTGCCCGCCTTTTCGACCACCTGCAGCAGCTTTCCCTGAATTTTTACAGCCGCTACAGCGTCGGCCGGGTGATAACACGCGTGGTCAATGATGTGGTAGTGCTGCGTGAATTCCTCACCTGGGCAGTGCTGGCAGTGGCACGCGACCTGTTCGTGCTGATCGGTATCGTCGTTGCCATGATTGCCATGGATTTACGCTTGTCGCTGCTCACCTTTGCTGTGATGCCAGTCATGGTCATCGCCACCATCGCTTTGCGCAAAAAGGCGCGTGAAAATTACCGCCGCGTGCGCTCCGCCATAAGCTGGGTGAACTCAGTGTTGGCTGAAAATATCAACGGGGTGCGCGTGGTGCAGGCCTTTTCTCGCCAATCGGTCAACTACCGCTATTTCAAGGATACGGTCAATAAAAATAACCTAACCACCAACCTGGCAGCAGCCCGTATCGCCGCGCTGTATCCGTCCATCATCGATTTCCTGGGAAGCGTGGCAACCGCGGTGGTCATCTGGCTGGGAGGAACAGCGGTGCTGGGGGCCCAAGTCACGCCGGGTGTACTGGTGGCGTTTGTGCTGTACATCAGCCGTTTCTTCGATCCCATTCGCGACCTGAGCCGCAGGTACGACTCTTTCCAATCAACCATGGCCAGCAGTGAAAGGATCTTCGGCTTGATGGATACCCCTGTTGAGGTGGAAGATTCTCCCGACGCAATCGAGCTGCCGGTCATCAAAGGTGAAGTTAGCTTCGAAGACGTATATTTCAGCTACCCTGATGACCCAGCCACGGTGCTGGCCAACATCAACTTGCACGTCGATGCGGGTGAAACGGTGGCTATGGTGGGCGAGACGGGAGCAGGAAAATCCACTTTGGTCAAGCTGATCAGCCGCTTCCATGACCCTGTTTCCGGCCGCATCCGCATCGACGGCTATGACTTGCGTGCGGTAACCCAACAAAGCCTGCGTAAACAGATGGGCATCGTTTTACAAGACCCGTTCCTGTTCAACGGTTCGGTGATGGAAAATATCCGTTTTGGCCGGTTGGAGGCCAGCGAAGCCGACGTGGAAGCAGCAGCCAGGGCAGTGGGCGCGCACGATTTCATCGCCAACCTGCGCGATGGCTACAACACCCCCGTGGAGGAGGGTGGGGTGTTGCTTTCTGTGGGCCAGCGGCAGCTTATCTCGTTTGCTCGCGCTCTCCTGGCCGACCCGCGCATCCTGATCCTGGACGAAGCCACCTCAAGCGTGGATACTCAAACCGAGCGCGTCATCCAGGAGGCTCTCTCCACCCTGCTTAGAGGGCGAACCTCATTCGTGATTGCCCACCGCCTTTCCACGGTAGTCAATGCCGATCACATCGTGGTGATCCAGGATGGGCGCATCGTTGAGCAAGGCAACCACGACGAACTGCTGGCTAAAGAGGGTACCTATTATGATTTGTACCGTATAGGGTTCGAAGAATAATCTGCTTTTCCACTGCGCACAAATCTTGCATCGGGTAAAATAGGTGCAGACACCTATTATGGGCAACCAACCCGACTCATCTGGCTCACCCCGTCCTGCTCGCACACACAACAGACGGGTGGGATGGAATATTCGCATCACCCCTACAGGTATATTTCTGCTCGCACTGACCAACCTGGTCATTTTAGGCGGGCTTTCCTATGGCATTTCAAGGCTTTTACGATCGATTGGATTAACAAGTGGGATAAGCCAGGCTGGCCAAACGAACACGCCGTGGGTGGTAACCACAACCGGCAATCCTTCACCTACCCACACCGACACGCTGCAACCATCTGCATCACCCACCAGCGCTCCATCCGATACACCCACACCGCAACCTGCCACTGCCAGCCCCCAACCCATCAGCACTCTCACTTTAAACCAAGGCATGATCATCCTGGCGCTGAACGAGGGGGGAAACAGCCATTTATTTGCTTACCAGCCAGAAGGGAGCGGTGCGGGACAGCCACTACCACTGACCAGGCTGACCTATGGGCCCTGGGACGATATCACTCCTGCCATCAGTCCAGACGGTCAGTCGGTGGCTTTTTCGTCGAATCGCACCGGCTATTGGGATTTGTACCTGCTCAACCTGGCCAATGGAGGCATTAGTCGACTAACCGATACTCCGACCTACGAAGCTGCACCGTCCTGGTCTCCCGACAATAAATGGCTGGCATATGAAGCTTACATCAACGATAATTTGGAGATCGAAATTCTGTCTCTTGACGCACTGACGGACATCATCCAGCTTACCGATAACCCGGCGGCCGATTTCAGCCCGGCTTGGTCACCTGGTGGCAGGCAGATTGCGTTCGTATCGAATCGCAGTGGAGAAAATGACATCTGGCTGGCGGACCTGAACGAGCCTGAAGAGCAACGCTTTCAAGACTTCAGCCGGGAGCCAAATAGCAAGGAGAGCCATCCGGCCTGGTCGCCTGACGGCGAAACATTGAGCTGGGTGGGTGAGCAGGATGGACTGCGAAATTTGCTCCTGGAGAACCTGGTGTCGAACTCAAATCAAAACGACGCTCAAAACTCGCCCAGGCGGCAAGACCTGGGCGGTGGTGACTGGCCCGTGTGGAGTGCGGACGGTGAGATGGTGCTGACGCTCCTGCTGGCACCCAACCGCACATACCTGACCTCCTATTCTGTTCACTCTCTGGGTCTGGCCCTACCGCCCATCGAGCTTCCGGGTCCTGTGGATGGGTTGAGCTGGGGCAATATCTCCCTGGGCCCTGCCTTGCAAAATATCTACCAGCAGGCCTCTTTAGTTTCCCCCACAGCCTTATATGAAAATGCCATGGCTTCGCCGCCCAGCGAAGGCGGAGAGCGCAACCGGCTGAGTGCGTTGAATGACCTACATGCGCCCAACCCCTATTTGCATGAGGCTGTCGTTGAGAGCTTTACCGCGCTACGCACGCGCATTGCCACTGAAGCAGGCTGGGATTTCTTATCCAACCTCGAAAATGCATACGTGCCGCTCACTACACCTTTGGATCCTGGCATGGGGCACGATTGGCTGTATACTGGTCGGGCATTCGCTTTCAACACCCTGCCCATCAATGCCGGTTGGATTGTGGTGATCCGCCAGGATTTCGGCGCCGAAACATACTGGCGGATTTTCATACGGGCCTTATACCAGGATGGCTCGGCAGGTACACCTATCCACGACCAGCCCTGGGACTTTGACAGCCGCTATAACGGAAATACCATCGTTTATGAGCAAGGCGGCATCCAACAAGCCACAATTCCCCCGGGATACTGGATCGATTTTACCGTGCGGGCACACTCGTATGGCTGGATACGCCTCCCGTCATTGACCAACTGGAGAGCTTCTTACCCGGCAGCCCGGTTTAATGAATTTTTTTCAGCGGGAGGAAAAGACTGGACCGGCGCCATGCTGGAGCTCTATCCTGCAGAAGCCCTGATCACCCCCTCGCCAGTCATCCCACCCACACGCACGCCCACAGCCACCCTGCGCTGGTATGTATCTCCTTCGCCCACTAACACGCCAACTCCCCGCCCAACCTTTACCCCTTACATCATTGAGCCATATATCCCAACGCTTTCCGCCACCCCCACACCGAGCGGTTAGGAGTCGTGCCACATTCTGGGATGATTTACAGGCCATGCACACTTTATCAAAGCACAATAGAACGATCGCTACCGGTATCCTAACAGCCATAATGGCGTTCATGGCTGCCTGCCAGGCGGCCCAACCATCGTCCACCATCCTGCCGTTCTTCCCCACGCGTACCAATACCCCACAGAACAACCCAACCGCCACCGATTCCACCACGCCTGCGACAGAAGTGCCGCTCACGACCCAGGCTCCTACCTTGGCTGCGCCTTCACCCACCATGCAGCCATCAGAACAGGTGGGCACCTCGCAGTTTATTAATCCTTCCGAGAACAGCGTAGAGATATCCTCCTGGAGACCTCCGCTTTACCCCATTCCATGGGCTCCCACCATGTATGACCATTTCTTCTTTGCCAGCCCGATTGCCGCGAATGAGATAAACACGCCAGTATTTGATTACCGCTATGGGGGATCATTCTTTGACAACGTGGTTCATACGGGCATTGACATCCCCGCCCCGAAGGGCACTCCCATCCTGGCGGCCGGCCCGGGCACGGTGGTGTGGGCTGGGTACGGTGTGTACCAGGGTGGCTACGACCCCAAGGATCCCTACGGCCTGGCGGTGACCATTCAGCATGATTTTGGTTACCAAAACCAGCCACTTTTCACCCTTTACGGTCACATGGCTGAGATCGAGGTGGTTCAAGGTCAGCATGTACAGACCGGAGACTTATTAGGACTGGTAGGTGAGACGGGTGTCGTTACAGGCCCGCACTTGCACTTTGAGTTACGTGTTGGAAAGAATGATTTTTTTGCCACCCGTAACCCTGAATTATGGCTGGTGCCACCCATTGGATGGGGCATCCTCGCCGGCAGGATGATGGATACCGCCGGGCAGCTCCTTTATAACCAACAGCTCATCATCACCGACATTGAAAATGAAGGTAACTGGTTTGCCTGGTCATACGGCAAGACCACGGTGAACAGCGATCCGTATTACCAGGAAAACCTGGTCATCGGTGACCTTCCGGAGGGGAACTACCTGCTGCGAGCGGCTTTTGGAGGAATGAGCTTTAAAATCCCCATCACCATTTACGCCGGGATGGTCAATTACTTCAGCTTCAGTGGTTATAAAGGTTTTTCTTTAGACCCGCCTATGCCGCCCGGAGCTGATTTCACACCAGTGCCGGTTGGTCCAACCATCCCTTGACAAGTCGAACATATGTGCTAAACTATAATCACACAATAATACAGGAGTGATCGTCATGGTTAAAAAGTCCGCATCTGCTCAACCCGAAATGGATGAAGCCCGCCAGGCTGCCCTTGACAGGGCGCTTGGAGACATTACCAAACGATATGGCGATATGGCAATTATGCGCCTGGGAGAAGCGCACCAGCTGCGCGTGGAAGCCATTCCAACCGGTTCGCTGTCGCTGGATATCGCTTTAGGCGTGGGGGGGATACCCCGCGGGCGCATCACCGAAATCTACGGGCCTGAATCATCGGGTAAGACCACCATTTGCCAGCATATCGTTGCCGAAGCCCAGAAATTGGGAGGCACCGCCGCTTATGTGGACATGGAACACGCCCTGGATCCCAATTATGCCGCCCGCTGTGGGGTGGATGTGGAAAACCTGCTCATCTCTCAGCCGGATATGGGCGAGCAGGCACTGGAAATCACCGAAACCCTGGTGCGCTCGGGGGCTATTGACGTGATCGTGATCGATTCGGTGGCTGCGCTGGTGCCGCGGGCAGAGATCGAGGGCGACATGGGCGATGCCACCATGGGGATGCAAGCGCGCCTGATGTCGCAAGCGCTGCGCAAGCTTTCAGGCGTCATCAAGCAGACCAACACCTCGGTGATCTTCACCAACCAGCTGCGCCAGAAAATTGGCATCATGTTCGGTAACCCCGAAACCACCACAGGGGGCATGGCGCTAAAGTTCTATGCTTCCGTCCGGCTGGATGTGCGGCGAATCCAATCGATCAAGCTAGGCGCTGAAATCATCGGCAACCGCACCCGAGTCAGGGTGGTTAAAAACAAGGTCGCGCCGCCGTTCCGCACTGCTGAATTCGACATCATGTATAACGAAGGCATTTCAAAGGCTGGTGATCTGCTTGACCTGGCGACTGCCATGGAGATCATCACCAAACGAGGCTCGTTCTTCAACTTTGGAGACCTGCGGCTGGGCCAGGGGCGGGAAAATGCCAAGGATTACCTGCGCGCTCACCAGGAGCTGCGCGAAGAGATCGAGATGGCTGTGCGCGAACGCGCTGCCAGCGGCGAACCTGCAATTGGATTTGGCGGGCTGAGTGAGGAAAACACAGCCGATGAGGGAGATTTATAATCGAAGTTCATCTATTGAAGATAAACCACTCGTTATCTGATGGGACATACGCAATACACTGGCCGTATTGCGTATTTTTTTACCTGTTTATCAGGAAATTTCACGCCGGGCACCCTCTCAACAATGATTAAGAAGTTATTATTCATGGATTGGGTTAAGGCATTATAATTTTACGAAATTCCCCTCGGAACCGAACGGAAGAACAATCCGAGGGGTTATATTTGTCAAATCGGATAAACCAATGCGCAAAGCACTGCGGCTATTTATTGTTTTTGTGTTGGCAATATTGATACCCACCCACATGAAAGCAAACGCAAGCCCAAGCGATCAACCAGTAGTCCATGTCATTTTGTTCTATTCTGACGGCTGCCCATTCTGCGACCAGGTGCTCACCAGCACACTGCCGGACCTTGAGCAAAAATTTTCCTTTAAACTGAATATCCTGCTGATGGATGTCGCCACACTGGATGATATAGACAACCTTTACTCGCTAGGTGCTGCCTTAGGCCTGAGCAAGGAACAGGTGCAGGTACCCTTCTTGCTCATCGATCACATTGCCCTGGTGGGTGCTGATGAAATCAATGCCCAATTATCAGGCCTGGTTGACCAATACCTGGCCAACGGAGGGATTGACCTTCCCGATATACCACAGCTAACCGGCATGCTCGCTAAAGCGACCGATTTCAGCTCGGTTCGGCTGGGGGTTCAGCTGGCTACACAAACTGCCACGACCCCTTCGTCGAGTGGCTTTCCCCTGGCAGAGGCAGTGATGGCGATCATGATCATCGCCATCCTCCTGGCGATCCTATTCATCGCCCGCAGCCTCCAGGGAAAAGCATTAAATCCCCTGATCGGCTGGCGCGATATTGCCATTCCAATCCTCACCATGATTGGTATGGGGATGTCCATCTACCTATCATACGTGGAAATTAGCCATATCCAGGCGTTTTGCGGGCCAGTGGGAGACTGTAATACGGTCCAGAGCAGCCCGTACGCCAAGCTGTTCGGGTTTTTTCCCGTCGGCCTATTTGGAGCATTGGGTTACCTGGCTCTGCTGGTCGCCTGGCTGGCTGGCCGCTATCGTTCCGGCTCCTTTTCTCATGTCAGCGGGCCGATCCTATTTGGGATGGCCATGTTCGGCACACTATTCTCTGTCTATCTCACTTATCTTGAGATATTCATCCTTCACGCCGTCTGCATCTGGTGCCTTGGTTCTGCAATTGTCATTACCGCCCTTATGTTGCTGACCCTTCCCCACATCACCCAATGGTTGGCTATCTCCGAAGATGAGGAATGATGCCATGCGCGCAGTGGGCATGGTCAGGCGCTTCAGTGTACGGGATACTTTTATCTCGCTAAAGTATCCAAATTATCGCTTGTGGTTCATCGGGCAGCTGGTTTCGCTGGTGGGCACCTGGACTCAAACCACCGCCCAGGGTTACCTGATTTACCAGCTGACCCAATCGCCGGAATACCTTGGATATGCCAGTTTTGCCAATGGATTGCCTTCCTGGCTGTTTACCATGTATGCCGGTGCGATTGCCGACCGCATGCCCAGGCGCACGCTGCTGGTCATCACGCAAAGCTCCATGCTGATCCTGGCATTCATCATGGCGATGTTAACTTTCACCAACATCATTCATTGGTGGCACATCCTCATCTTAACCTTCTTTTTGGGGATCAGCAATGCGTTCGATGCCCCGGCCCGGCAGGCCTTCGTACTGGAAATGGTCAACCGCGAAGATATGACCAATGCCATTGCTCTGAATTCAACCATGTTCAATTCGGCATTGGTGCTGGGGCCAGCTTTTGGGGGGTTGATCTACGCCTGGGTGGGCCCGGGATGGTGTTTCACCATCAACGGTATATCCTTTCTGGCGGTGATCATCGCCCTATTGATGATGAGGTTAAAGCCTTTCATGCCGGTCCCGCATGGCGGCAACACCATCGGCGAGGTGCGGGCTGGCATGAAATATGTGATGGCGCATCACGAGGTGCGCTTGCTGATCATCAATTTGTTCGTGGTCACGATATTTGGCTTTGGCTTTGTCACATTACTTCCCGCCTGGGCGGTTGCCGTGCTGGGCGGCGATGCTACCACAAACGGCTTTTTACAAGCGGCGCGCGGCTTTGGCTCATTGATGGGGGCACTATTGGTTGCAGCCATGGGACGCGTCAGGTTCCGCGGCAAGATATGGACCACCGGAAGCATTTTATTGCCCCTGCTGATGCTCATGTTCGCATATACCCATTCGATCGTTCCCTCCTTGATCGCACTGGCGCTGGTGGGTTTCGCCACTATGATGGTGGTAAATATCTCCAACGCCATGGTCCAGACGCGCATCTTGGATGAAATGCGTGGCCGGGTGATGGGCATATACACCTTTTTCTTTTTCGGCGGTTTCCCGTTGGGCTCACTCGTTGCCGGGTGGGCGGCTGAAAAAATCGGAGAACCCACCACCGTGGCAATCAGCGCGAGTGTTTTGTTGGTATTCTCGGTTTGGGTGGCATGGCGGCAGCCTGCATTGCGGAACATGGAATAATCGGGCACCTGCACAGGCCATTTGTGAAGCTTACGATTGACGAAGCCCAGGCGAGATGGTAAAATTCCGACGCTCTACGCCCCCATTGTCTAGCGGCCCAGGACGCAGCCCTCTCAAGGCTGAAACACGAGTTCGAACCTCGTTGGGGGCACACCAATACCAGCCCTCTCATCCCCGTGGAGGGGACTTAAGCCCAAAACACGAGTTCGAACCTCGCCCGGGGCACACCAATACCAGCCCTCTCATCCCCGTGGAGGGGACTTAAGCCCAAAACACGATTTCGAACCGCGCCCGGGGCACTTTTTTATTGGGCTGTTGCATGATTGCTGTTTTACCAACACTTACCATGATCCTTACGGGGGCCCGGTTGTTATATACCCTCTAAATTAAATACCATTGTCCAGCATCCTATAGTATTGGCAAACAGGCCAGAAAACATGACCTCTGTCACTTCTCCCATCCTGGCAGATAAACTATACTCATGCCATGCAGCGATTACACAAATATATGATGAATTACTGCTCATATAAGCAAAGGATTTCACCACGGTATGAGTGAAGCCCTCAAGATTCGCGTGGGTTGTCCGGCGCATAACTGCGGCGGCCGCTGCCTGCTCATCGCTCACGTGGAAAACGGCCGCATCACGCGGCTGGATGCGGACGACCGCCCGGATTCAACGGCCGCCCCCCAGCTGCGTGCCTGCGCGCGCGGCCGGGCCTACCTGCGACGCCAATACCATCCAGATCGCTTGCTATATCCCCTTAAAAGAGTGGGAGCACGTGGACAGGGTAAATTTGTGCGCATCAGTTGGGATGAAGCCCTTTCCATTGTCGCCGGCGAGTTGCAACGGGTGAAAGCCAGTTATGGCAACGATGCGTTATTCGTGCCCTATGGCACCGGCAGCTATAACCAGTTAAATGGCTCGCAGACCGCCCGCCGGTTGTTGAACCTGTTTGGTGGCTGCCTGGGCATCTACAATTCTTATTCGTGGGGGGCAACCAACATCGCCACCCCCACGGTTTACGGCACCCTGGTGACCGGTAACCAGCGCCAAGACTGGCTCAACAGCCACTATATCATCATGTGGGGCTGGAACCCGGCTGAAATGCGAGACGGCACCAATAGCGATTATTTCATCCGCCTGGCACGTGAAAGCGGCGCCAGAGTGGTGTGCATCGACCCCAGGCACACGCTATCTGCTGCAGGCCTGGCAGATGAATGGATCCCCATCCGCCCGGGCACCGACACAGCCATGATGAGCGCCATGGCTTACATCATACTGACCGAGGGGCTCTATGATGCTGATTTCGTGCGCACACATTGCGTGGGATGGGATGCCACCCAAATGCCCGCTGGTGTCGAAAACGAAGAGACTTACAGTGATTATTTGCTGGGTAGGCGCGATGGGGTGCCCAAAACCCCTGAATGGGCTGAAGCGATCACGGCCGTGCCGGCATCAACGATCGCACGCATCGCCCGCGAATACGCCACCACAAAACCCGGCGTGCTCTACCAGGGTTATGGCATGCAGCGGCGGGCATATGGTGAACAGGTAGTGCGCGCCGGCTGCGTGCTGGCGGCCATCACCGGCAATGTGGGCATCCCGGGTGGCTGGGCCAGCGGGCTCGGCATGCAAGCCTCCGAAGGGGGCCCGCTTTGGACCATTTTCCCCAGCGGTGATAACCCGGTACAAGCCAGAATCCCGGTATTCCTGTGGTGCGAGGCCGTCTTGCGCGGCCATGAACTCAGTGCAGAGCAAGGTGTGATTGGCGCCCCACGTTTAAATACGGACATCAGGCTGATCTATGCCGTGGCGACCAATTGCCTGATCAACCAACACGCAGACTTGAACCGCTCGGTGGCTATCCTGAAAGACGAAAGCAAGGTCGAGTTTCTTGTGGTGCAGGATAACTTCCTGACCCCTACGGCGCAATTTGCAGACGTGGTGCTGCCGGCTTGTACCCAATTCGAGACCTGGGGTGTGGAGGATGGCTGGAAATACGGGGATGAGATCATCCTGCAACCCAAG
>Ga0172363_10000071_pt1 | contig 57435 bp, 64 predicted proteins | sample LakKivs2_kivu2a2_FD_114541 | JGI IMG/M metagenome (GOLD analysis project Ga0172363, IMG submission 114541) | Sediment microbial communities from Lake Kivu, Rwanda - Sediment s2_kivu2a2 | ecosystem: Environmental > Aquatic > Freshwater > Lake > Sediment | place: Rwanda: Western Province, Lake... | reverse complement strand
CTCGAGGACCTGGAAAGCCGGGTCGGACAAGAAGGCTATCTCCTGGACGTCTCGCCGGAGCAGATCTTCATCCGCGCCGCGGCCCCGGCGGGGCTCTTCTACGGAGTCCAGACCCTGCGGCAGCTGCTGCCGGCGGCCATCGAGCCTCCGGCAGAAGACGGCCAGCCGCTCGGCCAGGTTACGATCACGATCCCCTGTCCCGACAAGCCGAGCGTGCCGACGACCGCGACGCCCTTGATCGTGCCATGCGTCTCCGTCGAGGACCGGCCCCGGTTCGCCTGGCGAGGGGCCATGCTCGACTGCTCCCGTCATTTCTTCCCCAAGGAGTTCGTCCTGCGCTGGATCGATATCCTGTCCAGGCACAAGCTGAACACATTCCACTGGCACCTCACCGATGACCAGGGCTGGCGGATCGAGATCAAAAAATACCCCCGCCTGACCGAGGTCGGCGCCTGGCGGGTCGACCGCGAGGACAAGCACTGGAACGCCCGCGAGCTCCAGCAGCCGGGCGAGAAGGCGACCTACGGCGGCTTCTACACCCAGGACGATATCCGCGAGGTCGTCGCCTACGCCGCATCGCGTTTTGTCACCGTCGTCCCCGAGATCGAGATGCCCGGCCACGCCACGGCTGCCTTGGCCGCCTATCCCGAGTTCTCCTGCGCGGGCGGGCCGTTCACAGTCCGGCCCGGCGGCTACTGGCCCATCACCGACATCTTCTGTCCCGGCAAGGAGGGAACGTTCGCGTTCCTCGAGGACGTCCTGACCGAAGTCGTCGGTCTATTCCCCGGTTCCTTCGTCCACATTGGCGGCGACGAGGCCGACAAAACCGAGTGGAAGCGCTGCCCCAAGTGCCGGGCCCGGATAAAGGCCGAGAAGCTCGCCGACGAGAACGAGCTTCAGAGCTATTTCATCAAGCGGGTCGAGAAGCTCCTCGTCGCCAAAGGCAAGCGCCTCATCGGCTGGGACGAGATCCTCGAGGGCGGCTTGGCTCCGGAGGCGACCGTCATGTCCTGGCGCGGGACCGAGGGCGGCATCGCCGCAGCCCGGGCCGGACACGATGTCGTCATGTCGCCGACCTCATTCTGCTATATCGATTATTATCAAGGGGATCCCGCCTTCGAGCCCCTGGCCATCGGCGGCTATGTCCCCCTTGAGCAGGTCTACGCCTTCGAGCCCGTCCCGGACATCCTGAGCGAGGACGAAGCCCGCCATATCCTCGGCGGGCAGGTCAACCTCTGGACCGAGTACATTCAGGAAGGCCGGCACGCCGAATATATGGCCTTGCCCCGCCTGGCCGCTCTGGCGGAGGCCGTCTGGTCGGCCAAGGAGCGGCGGAGCTGGGACGATTTCGCGGCCCGGACTCGGGGCCTCCTCGCGCGCTACGACGCGGCCGGTCTGAAGGCCGCCCGGAGCGCCTTCCTGGTCATGATCGGGGCCGAACCCGACCCCAAGAGGGCCGTGGTCACGCTCACAACGGAGATCGCCGGCCTGGCCATCCGCTACACAACAGACGGCCGCGACCCGGGTCCGTCCTCCAAGCTTTATGTCAAGCCGCTCGTCCTCAAGAAAACGGCCGACCTCCGGGCGGCGGCGTTCGAAGGGCGGGAGCGCCTGAGCCCGGGCGTCTCGGCGGAGCGCTTCCTCGTCCATGCCGCCTCGGGCCGCGTACCGAGCCTGACGACGCCTCCGAGCCCCCGCTACACCGGCGCGGGCCCGACGCCCCTGACCGACGGCCTCCTCGGATCGCGGAACCACGCCGACGGGCGCTGGCAGGGCTTCGAGGGCGCCGACTTCGAGGCGGTCATCGACTTGGGTTCGGCCAAAAAGGTCCGCGAGCTCTCGGCGCGGTTCCTTCAGAACATCAACGCCTGGATCTTCCTCCCTGTCGAGGTCGAGTTCGCCCTATCGTCGGACGGACAGGCGTTCGAGACCGTGGCCCAGGTCGCGAACGACCTCTCGCCGCGCCTGGCCGATATCACGGTCAAGGACTTCGCCGGCTCCTTCAAGGACCGCCGGGCCCGCTTCGTCCGCATCCTGGCCCGCTCGATCGGTCCGGTCCCCGATTGGCACTTCGGCGCCGGCGGCAAGGCCTGGCTCTTCGTCGACGAGATCGTCGTCCGGTAAAGCCCCGGCCCGACATCAGTCGAGCTTCTTGTGGAAGCGGAGAACGCTCAGGGTGAAAAGGACCGTCCCGATGATGAGAAGCGCAGCGGCCTGGGGCCAGACCTCGGCCAAGCCGGCCCCCCGGAGCATGATCCCCCGGACGCCGACGAAAAAATAGCGGGTCGGGATGGCCCGTGAGACGAGCTGGAAGAAGGGGGGCATGTTCTCGGTCGGGAAGACGAAGCCGCCGAGAAGGATCATCGGCATGACGAAGAAGATCGTCGTGAACATGGCCTGCTGCTGGGTCCGGGAGATCGTCGAGATGAACAGGCCCATAGCCAGGGTGTTGATCATAAAGATGAGGCACATGCCGTAAAGCAGGAGCAGGCTGCCGCGGATGGGGAGGCCGAACCAGAGCCGGGCCACGAGGATGACAAAGGTCGCCTCGACCAGGCCGATGAAGATGAAGGGCAGGAGCTTGCCGGCGATGAGCTGATGGGGCCGGATGGGTGTGACGATGAGCTGCTCCATGGTCCCCGCTTCCTTTTCGCGGACGATGCCCATGGAGGCCAGGGCGATGGTCATGATCATGAGGATAAGGCCCAGGATGGCCGGGATCATGAAGTTCCGCGAGCGGAGCTCGGGATTGTACCAGACCCGGACCTCGGCGTTGACCAGGACCGGTTTTTGGCCGGGTCCGCGGACCCGGTCGAACCGGTCGAGGATGATCCGCTGCGCGTACCGGTTGGCGATCATGGTCGCGTAGTTGACCCCGATCGTGGCCGTCTGGCTCTCCGCGCCGTCGGCGATGATCATGATCGAGGCCGGCTTGCCCCCGGCCGATCGATCGCCGAAGCCCCTGGGAACGACGAAAGCCATCGACGCCTGGCCGTTGTCGAGAAAGGGATCGATCTCCGACATCCGCTCGAGCCGCGCCCGGACCGTGAAATAGCCCGAATTGACGAATTCGTCAAGGAGCACCCGGCTGGCCGCCGAGCGGTCCATGTCGCAGATGACGGAGGGGATGTTGCGGACGTCGAGATTGGCCGCGTAGCCGAGGAGCAGGATCTGGAGCACCGGGGAGATGAACAGGACGGGGAAGAGCCGGGGGTCGCGGCGGAGCTGGATGAACTCCTTCCAGACGATCGAGAGGATGGCCTTCATGCCCGGGCCCTCCGCCGCGGTCTCCGTTCCTTCTCGCCCCGGGCCAGCCGGGCCACGCTCATCCCGAGCGACAGGACGGCGAAGGCCAGAAGAAGGGCGAACTGGTCCCAGACGGCCCCGAATCCCGCGCCCTTGAGCATGATGGCCCTCAGGGCGGCCAGGAAATAGCGGGCCGGGACGAAATAGGTGACGGCCTGGACGACGGCCGGCATGTTCCGGATCGGGAAGACGAATCCCGAGAGGATGAAGGTCGGGAGCAACGTGGTCAGGAAGGCGAGCAGGAAGGCCACCTGCTGGGTCCGGGTGACGGCCGAGATCAGGATCCCCTGCCCCAAGGCCCCGACCAGGAACAGGAGCATGGCCAGAAGGAGGAGCGGATAGCTGCCTCGCAGGCCGACGCCGAACAGGACCCAGCCCAGGACGAGGACGAGGTGGGCCGAGACGAGCGAGATCGCGACATGGGGCACGACCTTGCCGAGGATGAGCTCCCGGAAGCGGAGCGACGAGACCCGGATCTGTTCCATGGTCCCCCGCTCCTTCTCCCGGACGATCGAAAAGGCCGTCGAGACCGTGACGATGACCATGAGGATGAAGGCCATCAGGCCGGGGACCAGGAACATGGCGCTCCGCAGCTCAGGGTTGTACCAGACCCGGACCTCGGTCGTGAGGGGCAGGGTCACGCGACCGAGGCCGCGGCGGGCCAGCGCCTGGAGGGTGATCCGCTGGGAGTAGCTCTGGAGGATGGCCCCGACGTAGCCCGCGGCCGTCGTGCCGCTCATGGCGTTCGACCCGTCGACGATGATCTGGACGGCCGGGCTGCGGCCGGCCAGGAGGTCGTCGGCGAACGCCGGCGGGATGACCAGGGCGGCCCGGATCGCTTCCCGGGCCATGAGCGGGTCGATCGCGGCCGTTCTCGGCAGCACGGCCTTGAGGTCGAAGTACTCGGTCGTGCGGAACTTGTCGACGAGGTCGCGGCTGGCCCGGCTCCCGTCCTGGTCGACGACGGCGAGCGGGATGTGCTTGACGTCGAAATTGAGGGCGTAGCCGAACATGATCAGCATGAACGCCGGCAGGAAGGCCATGAACATGAGCGACCGGGGGTCGCGCCGGATCTGGCGGAATTCCTTCTTGATGACCGAGCGGAGGCGGCCGAGCGGCAGGGATTTCACGGCCGCGCCTCCTCCGGCCCGGCCTGCTCCTCGATCTTGTGGATGAAGACGTCCTCGAGGGAGGGCATGATCCGGTCGATGCGCTGGACGGCGATCCCCTCCCGGCCGAGCCGCGATGGGATGAGCCTCCTCCCCTCCTCTTCGTCAGCGACGCTGATGTGGAGAGAGGTGCCGAAGATCGAGGTCTCGAGGACCCAGGGCTCCTTCTGCAGGATCTCCAGGGCCTCCACGACCCGGTCGCAGGCGATCTCGAGGATGGGGTTCTTGATGACCGTCGTCTTGAGCTCCCGCGGGCTCCCCCCGGCCACGATCCGGCCGGCGTGGATGAGCCGGATGTCGTTGCAGTACTCGGCCTCGTCCAGGTAATGCGTCGTCACGAAGACGGTGATGCCCCGCTCCGAGAGGTCGTTGATGAGCTCCCAGAAGCGCCGCCGCGAAGCGGGGTCGACGCCGCCCGTGGGCTCGTCGAGGAAGACGATCTTCGGCTCGTGGAGCACGGCGCAGCCGAGGGCCAGGCGCTGCTTCCAGCCGACCGAGAGGGTCCGGGTCAGGCTGCGCTCCCGGCCTTCGAGGCCGGCCAGCCTGAGCACCCACGGCAGCCGGTCGGCCAGGGTCTTTTGGGCGAGCCCGTAGGCCCCGCCGAAGAAGCGGATGTTCTCGGCCACGGTCAGGTCTTCGTAAAGAGAGAACCTCTGGGACATATAACCGATCGTCCGCTTGACCCGCTCCGTTTCGCGGACGATGTCGTGGCCCCCGACCGTCGCCGTGCCCGAGGTCGGATCGAGGAGGCCGCAGAGCATACGGATGGTCGTCGACTTCCCGGCCCCGTTGGCCCCGAGAAAGCCGAAGATCCGGCCGCGCTCGACCTCGAAAGAGACCGCGTCGACGGCCACGAAGTCGCCGAAGCGCTTCGTGAGCGACCGGACCTCGACGGCCAGCTCAGGTGTCACGGCTGTCCCCTCCTCCAGGCGAGCCTGGATCATTCACGAGCCGAGACGGCTGCAGATGCAAGGCGTCAAAGGGCGAAGCTGTACTCGGGGTACTGCGAACCCTTTGCAACGCAGCAGATGCGGCCGGATCGGCTTGCCCGAAGGGTGAAAACGCCGGTCTTGTCTTTTCTTGTACGACTGAGAAATGCGGCGTTTTCATGAATGGTCCAGGTCAGTTTCCGAGGGCTTTTTCGAGGCGGGCCTGGGCCAGGACGAGGTCGATGGCGGCCTGGACCTTGGCCGTTTTCGCCTGGAGCGAAAACACCTCGGCGTCCAGGACATCGGCGTTGAGGGCCACGCCCTGGCGGAAGCGCTCCCGGACCAGGCGCAGGTTCTCGTCGGCCTGGCCTACGGCGGCGGCCGCGACCTCGATCTTGCGGCGGGCCTGGGTCAAGGCCAGGCGGGACTGGGTGACCTCGAGGACGGCCTGATCCTCGAGAAGCTCGCGGGCGTCCCGGGCCTGGGCCAGCTGGGCCCTGGCCTGCTCCGCCTGGTTTTTCGTCTGGCCCCAGTTCCAGAGATCGAACGAGACGGCCAGGCCGACGTCCCATGTGCTCTTGAACCGGTCCAGGGCCGGCATGTACCGGGCGTTGGGACGAAGATAATAGAAATTGCCGGCCAGCGAGACCTGCGGATACCAGCCGGCTTTGGCGGCTTTGAGCCCGGCCTCGGAGGCCCTGATGCGGAACCCCGCGGCCTGGAGCTCGGGTCGCCCGGCCAGGGCGGTGTCGATGAGCGCCTGGGCGGCCGCGGCCTCGCCGCCGGCCTCGTCCGGTGCGGGCACGCGCGAGGCCTGGCTCTCGGCCGAGGTGGCGAGCTCGATATCGGTCCCGACAGGCCAGCCGATCAGAGTGTTGAGAGCCGTCCGGGCGACCTCGACGGCGTTCTCAGCGTCGATCCGGGCCAGCTCGGCGCTCGAGAGCTGGATCTCCGTCCGCAGGACCTCGTTCTTGACGAGCAGGCCCTGGTCGAAGAAGGCCCGGACGTCCTTGAAGTGCTCCCGGACCTGGCCGATCGTCTCGGCGACGACGGCCTCGTATTCCCGGGCCCGGGCCAGGGCCCAATAGGCGCTCTTGACCGCGAAAACAAGCTCCGAGCGGTCCTTGGCCAGGTCGAAGCCGGCCGACCGCTCGAGCATGCGGGCCGATTCGGCGCCGGCCTCGAGGCGGAAGCCGCTGAAGACCGGCTGCTGGACGGCCAGCCGCAGGTTCCAGTTGTTGAAGTAATTCTGCGACACGACGATGGGCGTCGGCGAGATGGGCAGCGTCACCTCGAACGGCGGGACCTCGCTGAGCCGGGTGTAGCCGGCGCCCAGCCGCAGCGACGGGAGACGGGAGGCGGCGACCTCGCGGCTGCGGGCGGCCGAGGATTCGGCCTTCATCCGCGAGGCGTGAAGGGCCGGGCTGGCCTCGAGCGCCGCGGCGACGGCTTCGTCGAGCGAGAGGGGCTTCCGCTGGGCCCGCGCGGCGGGCGCCAGGAAAAGCAGGGCGAGCAGGGCACAGAGGGATTTACGCATGGCCGGCCTCCAAAGACTCGGATCGGGTGACGGAGATGAAGACGTTCTCCAGCGACGGCGCCAGGACCCGCCGCTGGAAGACGGGGATCCCGGCCGCGGCCAAGGCGGCCTCGAGGGCCGGGATCTCCCGGACGGGGTCGGCGACCACGGCGTTGAGCCGGTCGCCGAAGAGCTGGACCTCGCTCACGCCGGGGACCGTCTTCAGGACACCGAAGGCCCGGCGGATCTCGGGGCAGACGATCTCGACGACCGTGCCCCGCATCAGCCGCTTGATCCCCTGCGGCGTCGCCGCGGCGAGGAGCCGGCCCCCTCCGAGGAGCCCGACCCGGGAGCAGCGCTCGGCCTCGTCCATGTAGGGCGTCGTCATGACGATAGTGATCCCGGAGCGGGTCAAGCTGGACAGGATCTTCCAGAAGTCGCGGCGCGAGACGGCGTCGACGCCCGTCGTCGGCTCGTCGAGGAAGATGATCCGGGGCGTGTGGATGAGAGCGCAGGCCAAGGCCAGCTTCTGCCGCATGCCTCCGGAGAGCCGGTCGGCCAAGCGGCCGCGGAACGGGGCCAGGCGGGTGAACTCCAGGAGCTCGTCGCGCCGCCGCCGGAAGTCCGGGACGAGATGGATCTCGGCGAAGAACTCGATGTTCTCGTCGATGGTCAGGTCGCCGTAGAGGCTGAACTTCTGCGAGAAATAGCCGATCCGGCTCTTGAGCCGCTCGGGCTCCTCGACGACATCGGCCCCGAGGACGAAGGCCCGCCCCGAGGTGGGCTTGAGCAGGCCGCAGAGCATGCGGATCGTCGTCGTCTTGCCCGCGCCGTCGGGCCCGACCAGGCCGAACATCTCGCCCTCGCGGACCTCGAGGTCGAGCCCGCGGACGGCCTCGACGGACTCGAAGGTCTTGCTGAGCCCCTTCGTCTCGACGGCCAGGCCGACCATGCCGGGTCCTCCTCCCCTCTGCGGCTCAGCGGGCGGCCGCGACGGCCCGGATCGCGGCGTCGGCGGGCAGGCCCGGCTTGAGAAGGCCGTCCTTGTTCTCGATCTCGACCTTGACCCCGAACACCAGCTTGACCCGGTCCTCTTTGGTCTGGACGTTCTTGGGCGTGAACTCGGCCTCGGGCGAGATGTAGGTGATCCGCCCGGGAAAGGCCCGGCCGGGGAAGGCGTCGATGGTGACGTCGGCCGAATCGCCCAGGCGGACCCGGCCCATCTCTTTTTCCGTGAGATAGATCATGACATGGACATCGTCGAGCTCCGAGAGGGTCACGACGGTCGATCCCGGGGCGACGAGCTCGCCGCGCTCGACGGCCTTGTGGGTGACGACGCCGGCGATCGGGGCGGTGACCGTGCAATCGGCGATCGTTTTGGCCAGCAGGTCGGCCGCGGCCTGGGCCTGGGCCAGCCGGGCCTCGGCGGCCCGGATCTCCTCGGGCCGGGCCAGGCGGCGGACCTTGGCCAGGGCCTCCGCCGCGGCGGCGCGCTGGGCCGTGGCGACGGCGAGACGCGCTTCGGCATCCTCGGCCTGCTTGGGCGTCACGCTCCCCGTCCGGACAAGCTCGCGCATTCTCCGGGCGTCGTCCTCGGCGGGCTTGAGGGCCGCCTCGGCCTGGGCCAGGGCGGCTTCGGCCTGCTTGATGTCTTCGGCCCGGGCCCCCTTGACGAGGAGGGCGAGCTGGGCTTCGGCCAGACGGACACCGGCTTGGGCCTGACGGAGCTGAATGTCGAGGGTGGCGTGGTCGATCGCGGCGAGCGTCGCGCCGGGCTCGACCCGGGACCCCTCCTCGACGGCCAGGCTCTCGACCTGGCCCGAGACCTTGGAGGCGACGTTGACCTCGATCGTCTCGATCGTCCCGGAGGCGGTGATGACGCCGTCGGCCTGGTCGCCGGAGCAGGCGCCGAGGAGCACGAGCGGGGCCAGCAGGAAGAATGTTCGGATCTTCATAGCGCGCCCTCCTTTCGGGGCTCGAAAATGGCCGGCGTCCTCGCGGCGAAGTCGAGGCGGCCTTTGTCCGTCAGGATGCCCTGGAAGAAGACCTTGATGACCGATTCGAAGAGGACCGCGGGCGAGCGCCCGGTACGCCGGACCTCCTCCGGCGTGACGAGCTGCTGGACGAGGCTGAGGAACATCCGGAGCAGCAGGTCGAGGTCGACGTCGTCGCGGAAATAGCCCTCGCGGCGGCCGGATCCGAGGATGACGCCGAAGTTCTTGACGATCTTGTCCCGGCGGAAGTCGCTGATCTCCTTCCAAACGTCCGGGGCCGCCCTCTGGATGTCGCGGACGAGGTTCGGCCCGAACTGGGCCATCGCCCGGGCCAGGTGCGTGAAAAGCGCGGCCATCTTCTCGACAAAGCCGCGGGAGCCGTCCCCGATGAGGCTTTCGACGCCGGTGAGGATCTCGGCCATGGTCTCGCGGACGACCGCCCGGAGGATGTCCTCCTTGCTCCGGAACATCCGGTAGAGCGTCGCCTTGCTCATCCCGAGCTCCGCGGCGATGTCGTCGGAGGTCGTCCGGAGGAAGCCCCGCTCGAGAAAGAGGGCCCGGGCCGCGGACATGATCCGGGCCCGGGCCGCGGCGGCCTCGGCCCGGCCGCGGCTGTCCTTGCTTTTTGATACTATGGAAACTGATTTGGTTTTCACAGTTTTATTATAGGCCGAAGGTGCGGTTTGTCAAGCCCGCAAGAAAATAATTTCGGCCCGGCCGCCGACCCGGGATGTGAACTGGTCTACGCCTCGATGATGCCGAGCGGCGGGTTCGTCTTCCAGAGGCCGCGGGTGAAGTCAGGGATGTCGACCGGCCGGCCTTTCATGGCCACGCTCTTCACGCTCGCCCCGACGATGGCGCTCCAGGCGGCCGCGTCGTAGACGTCCTGATCGAGCGGCTCGCCCTTGAGGAGCGACTGGATGAGCCGGTAATCCTCGATGTAGTCCATGCCGCCGTGGCCCCGGCCCTCCCCTCTCGACGCGATCGCCTTCCAGAGCGGGTGCTCGAACTCGGCCGCGAACTTCTCGAAATCATCCCACTGGTGCGGCTTGTCGGCCCGGCCCTCGATGTAGATCCGGTCGGGCCATTTATGGGCCAGGCCCTTCGTCCCTTGGACATAGTTGATCCTGTTATAGGGCCGCGGCAGGTTGGTGTCATGGATAAGGATGATCGTCTTGCCGAGCTTGGTCTTGATCAGGCTCGTGTTGACATCCCCCAGGACATACTTCTCCTTGGCCTGGGGTGAGTCCGGTCCGAAGGTGGCCACCGCGTACTCGTGGAGCCCCCGCGTCGGCGAGCTCGTCGATACGAGGTAGTCGAAGGCGTCGCCGCGGTTGACGTTCAGGCATTGGGCCACGGGCCCCAGGCCGTGGGTCGGATAGAGATTGCCATTGAGCTTCTGCGACCAGGCCCGGCGCCACAGCCCCTCGCCTTCGCTCGAGAACTTGACGCCCCGGAGGTCGTGCAGGTAGCCCGCCTCGGCGTGCAGGACCTCGCCGAGGATCCCTTTGCGGACGAGATTCAGGGTCATGAGCTCGATCCGGTCGTAGCAGCAGTTCTCCATCATTTGGCAGTGCTTCTTGGATTTCTCGGCGGCCTCAACGAGGGCCCAGCAGTCGTCGACGGACATGGCCGCCGGCACCTCGGTCGCGGCGTGCTTGCCGTTCTTCATCGCGGCCAGGCAGACGGGGACGTGCCATTCCCACGGCGTCGCCGTCATGACCAGGTCGAGGTCCTCGGTCTCGCACATCCGCTCGAAGTCCCGCGGGCCGTTGGAGTACCCGGCCGGCTTCGGCTGGCCGGCCGCGACGACCCACTTCTGGGACCGCTCGACGTGGGCCGGGCGGATGTCGCAGATGGCCTTGATCTCGACGCCTTCGATATTGAGGTAGTTCTGGACGTGGGCCGAGCCCATGCCGCCGACCCCCACGAAGCCGACCCTGACGGTCTTCAGGGCCGGGGTCCGGAACTGGCTCCTCGCCTCGCCCGGGAGGGGCGGCTTGGCCTCGAGGCCGAGCCCGGCCACGGCCGCGCCCAATCCGGCGGCGGCTCCAAGCTTGAGAAAATCCCTACGGCTCCGGGTTTGGCTGTCGTCGCTCATGGGACCTCCTGGATCACGATGGGAATTCTAAAAAACACGGAGGGAGAGGCCGCCGAGGAACTGGAACCCGCCGAGATCGACGTCGCTCGACAGGACCGACCCGGCTCCCGTTTGGATGCTCTCGTAGACGAACGACCCGACGACGGACAACCGGCCGACGAGCCGGGCCGAGGCCGAGATCACAAAACGCGGGGAGACCTTGCGGCCATGGAAGTCGTTTTCGCCCGTCGTCCAGAGCTCTCGGTACGAATGGACCCCGATCCCCGCGCCCACCCGGACGTGGATGGCCTTGAGATCCAGCTGATAGAAGGCGACGACGGGGATGGTCGTCCGGCGGAAATCGACCGGGTACTCCGCTTCCCCGCCGCCCACGGCCAGGGCGCGGCCGCTGTCCTTGATGACGCAGAGGCCCGCCGCCAGACCGAACGACCCCTTGGCCTTGGCCCAGATCTCGAACGTGAGGGGCAGGCTCGAGCCGTAGATGTCGCGGTAGACCGATTCGTTGCCGAAGAAGCCGCCGGCGGCGAGCGTCAGGCCGGCCTCCTGGGCCGGCGCGGCGGCGGCCAGGCCCAGGCCGAAAGCCAATGCCAAAACGATGGCCCGGGCTCTCATCGAAGGCCTCCGAGGCGCAGGAAGAACGGGAGGCTCGGCGGGGCCGCCGCGAGGGGGTTCCCTCCGACGATGATCTCGACGGAGCGGTTGCTCTCGAGCCCCGTCGGGCCGACGGCCGTGACGACGTAATAATAGGTCTTGTCGGCGCTGATCGACGGGTCCGAGAACGACGTCCCGGCGACCGGCGTCGCGTTGATCTTGACGTAGTCGAGATGGCTCATTTCGGACCGGTAGACGTTGAAGCTCGCGGCGTCGGACTGGGTCGCCCAGCCGAGCTCGAGGATCTTGAGGTGGCTGAACAGCGACGTGTAGACGGCCGTCTCGGCCGCCACGCCGACCGGGGCCCGCGGATAGCCGCTCCGGACCGGCTGGGCCAGCTCGGCGAGCAGGCCGAGCGAGGCCTTGGCGACGCTGGCGAAAAACGTGAGGTTGAGCTTGTCGAGAGTGTCGGACGTCGAGTGATAATAAGGGCTGAAATCGTTCTCGATGGCCAGCAGGGCCGCCGTCCCCGTGTCCCAGAAGGAGGCGTGATCGGAATAGACCATCGACGGGTCGACGTCCTTGACGGCCGCGGGCCCGCCGTAGCTGGCCGCCGCCTCGACCAGGCGGTCCCCGAGCCAAGCTGAGAAGCCGTTAACATAGACGTCCATCGCGCCGGGCAGGACCGAAGCGTTGGCGATCATATCGAGATTGATGACGCCGACGATCCGGTCCCCGGCCGCCCGGGCGGCGTTGGCGTGGGCCTCGCTCCCGAGAAGGCCCTGCTCCTCGCCGGAAAAGGCCGCGAAGCGCACCGTGAAGTCGAGGGGTACGGAGGCGAGGATCTTGGCCGCCTCGACGACGGTCGCGGTGCCGCTGCCGTTGTCGTCGGCCCCCGGCGCCAGCGTCGGGTAGGAGCCCGAGGTCGAGTCGTAGTGGGCGCAGATGACCAGGATGGATTCCGGGAATGTCGACCCCGTCTTCTCGGCGATGACGTTCCGGGAGCCCGGGAGCGGGCCGAATGTCTCGAAGCGCACGTTCTCCAGGCCGAGGGCCGTGAACGCGCCGAAGAGGTAGTCGCCCGCGGCGGCGCACCCCGTGGTGCTCGTGTGGCGGGTCTGGAAGTCCTGGAGGTCCTGTACGGTCGAGCTCAGGCTGGACGGGCTGACCTGAGAGACAAGGGCGCTGACGATCGGGTCCTGGACCGCGGCGGTCGGCGCGGCCCGGAGCGGGACGGCGGGCGTCCCGTCCCGGAGCCTGATCGACCGGCGCGGCAGGGCCTTGCGGGCGAGGTCGAGCGGAACGGCTTCGGCGGCGCTCCCCTCTTCCGTCCAGAAGGCGGCCGCGCCAGGCTCGACCATGACCGCCCGGCCCAGGCCGCGAAGTCTCTCCAGGGTCGACGACGCGCCGGCTCTGACGAGGACGATGTCGCGCCCTCCGGCCGCCGGATCGAGGACGGTGAAGCGGAGCTTGGCTCGGCGCAGGGCGGCCAGGTCGGCCCCCCGGGCCAAGGCCAGATAGCAGCTCCCGAGCTCCTGGCGGACGTCCACACGGAGCGTCGCGAGCTGCGGCTCGACCGGGCCGGGCACCTTGGGGATCTTGATCAGGGCGACCGGCCCTCGCAGGGGCAGGGCCAGGATCGCCGCGCCGAAAAGGACCATCAGGGCAGGACCCTTGACGCGTTTCATAGTACGGTATTTAATCAGATATCGGGCCGGCCGGTCAACTCGGCCGGCGATGCGCTCGCGGCCGGGAGGGACGATGAAAAAAGAAACCGCCGGTCCCCCGAGGGGGCCGATGCTCAAGGCCATCGCCGAGGCGCGAAAGAACCTGGCCCGGGCCGACGGCGGCCCGTTCGGGGCGGCCATCGTCAAGGACGGACGGGTCGTCGCCGTGGCCCGGAACACGGTCCTGAGAGACGACGCGACCGCGCACGCCGAGACGAACGCCATCCGCAAAGCCTCGAAGAAGCTCCGGACCTTCGATCTCAGCGGCTGCGAGATCTATTCGACGACCGAACCCTGCCCGATGTGCTTCGGGGCCATCCACTGGGCCCGGATCGGGACGGTCATCTTCGGCACCGGCATCGCCGACGCCGCCCGGGCCGGCTTCCACGAGCTCCGCATCTCCAACGCGCGGATGAAGGCCCTCGGCCGGAGCCGGACCCGTCTCGTGCCGCGCTTCATGCGGGCCGAGTGCCTCGCTCTCTTCGAAGCCTGGCTGGCCAAGCCCGACCGCTCCCATTATTAGTTTGGATCCTTTTCCCATTTCCGGGGCCTCCTCTCGCGGCGGCGAGCGAATTTGCCTCGAAAGACCTTGACACGAAGATCACCCGGGTCTATGATGCATCGGTCATGGACAGCTTGACCGGCCTTTGCCTCACCGCGGTCGTGCTGTCCTCCCGGCTCTGGAACTGGTGGGCGGTGCCAACCGCCCGATAAGTCCGTTCCCCCCGTCCCTTCCTTTTTTGGGGACAGGTTCGCCCGTCCCCTGAGATAAGGACCCCCGAAAGAACGACGGGAATGACGTCGTGAAAGGACTGAGACCATCATGCGCTTCGCATCGCGAAAAGCCGACTTCCTCCCCCGGGCCTTCTACAACATCAAGGCCGACCTGCCGGCGCCGCCCAAGCCGCCGCTCCATCCCGGCACCCAGGAGCCGCTCAAGCCCGAGGACCTCGAGCCCATCTTCCCGAAGAGCTTCATCCGCCAGGAGGGCGCGACGGACCGCTACGTGCCCATCCCCGGGCCCGTTCTCGAAGCTTACGAGGTCTTCCGGCCGACGCCGCTCATCGAGGCGACCGCGCTCGAGAGGCATCTCGGGACGCCGGCTCGCATCTTCTATAAATACGAGGGCGTCGGGCCGGTCGGGAGCCACAAGACCAACACGGCCCTCATGCAGGCCTATCTCGCGGCCCAGGACGGGATCAAGACCCTGGCCACCGAGACCGGGGCGGGCCAATGGGGCTCGGCCCTCGCCTACGCCGGCTCCCGCTTCGGGATCGAGACCCGCGTCTTCATGGTCCGTTCGAGCTTTCGGCAGAAGCCGGGCCGGCGGGTCATCATGGAGATGTTCGGCGGCACGGTCCTCGAGAGCCCCAGCCCGACGACCGAGGCCGGGCGACGGTTCCATGATCAGGACCCGGACCATCCCGGCAGCCTCGGCATCGCCATCTCCGAGGCGGTCGAGGTGACCGTCAAGAACCCGGGCGTGAAATACGCCCTGGGCTCGGTCCTCGACAGCGTCCTCATGCACCAGACGGTCATCGGCCTCGAGGCCGAAAAGCAGATGGAGGAGCTGGGCGTCGTCCCCGATACCGTCATCGGCTGCGTCGGCGGCGGCTCGAACTTCGCCGGGCTGGCCTTCCCGTTCATCCGCCACGACCTCGTCGGGCGACGCAAGACGCGCTTCATCGCCGTCGAGCCGGACGCCTGCCCCTCCCTGACCCGCGGCGCTCTGCGCTACGATTTCGGCGACTCGGTCGGCCTGACCCCGCTCCTTTATATGTACACCCTCGGCATGGACTTCGTGCCGCCCCCTCTCCACGCCGGCGGGCTCCGGTATCACGGCATGGCCCCGCTCGTCAGCCACCTCACGGCCCTTGGCGTCGTCGAGCCCCGGGCGATCGACCAGGCGACCGTCTTCGACGCCGCGGTGCTCTTCATGCGCACCGAAGGCATCCTCCCGGCGCCGGAATCGTCGCACGCCATCGCCGTGGCGATCGCGGAGGCCCTCAAGGCCAAGGAAGACGGGCGGACACCGGCGATCCTCTTCAATCTCTCCGGCCACGGCTTCCTCGATATCAGCGCCTACAACGGCCATGGCCCGCGGCGGGACTGACCGGAAGGCCGAGATGGGCCCAAAGCCGAGAAGTCCCGGAGGAGCCGGGGGAACCTTGGGGCCGCCGTTTTCGTATTAGCAAATGATCGCGATTTCCCGATCCGGAGGTCCAGCCATGTCATTGACCCGTCTCAAGATAGCTGTTGTCATCCTGACTCTGGCCGTGTTCGTCGCGGCCTGCGGCGACCCTGGCCCCCGCCTGACGGACACCCAGACGGTGGCCCTCGGCGGCGCGGACCGGGCCGAGGTCGTGCTCAACATGGGCGCCGGCGAGCTCGAGCTTCGCGGCGCCGACCAGGAGCCTTTTCTCGAGGCCTCGTTCGAGTTCAACCGCGAGCGCAACCGGCCCGAGGTCGATTACCGTCTCGTCGGCGGCAAGGGCCGCCTCGAGGTCCGCCATGCCCGGCACCGGGGCGTCAACTTCGGCCCGACGCGCAACCGCTGGGACCTCGTCCTCAGCCGGGCCGTGCCCGTGGAGTTCGACATCAACCTGGGCGCCGGGAAGAGCGATCTCGACCTCCGCGGCTTCAGGGTCGAGCGTCTGGAGATCGACATGGGCGTCGGCGAAATGAGCCTCGACCTGCGCGGCCCCCACGCCCGCAGCTTCGACGTCAAGATCGACGGCGGTGTCGGCAGCGCGCGGCTCGAGCTTCCGTCCGAGGTCGGCGTCCGGGTCAAGGTGGACGGCGGGCTCGGCTCGGTCGACGCCCGCGGCCTGACCAAGGTCTCCGGCGCCTACGTCAACGAGGCCTACGGCCAGAGCCCGGTCACGATCGAGGTGGCGGTCGACGCCGGCATCGGCAGCCTCGACCTCCGCTGCGGACCCTCCGACCTACGGTAGCGAACCGAAGGTGAGCGGACGGCAGGAGTCTGCCGGAGATACACGGAGGCGGATTTCTGCGAAATATCGTTGAAAAGCGGCCCTTCCCTAGATCTCCTCTAATCGCGCGGTGAAGTGCCGCAGGAAGGGCGACTCATGGACGATGCGCAGGCCGCGCACCTTGTCCCGGTTCTTGTGCAGGTCGATGAGGGCCTCCGCGACATAGCGGAGATGTGAGGCCGTGTAGACCCGGCGCGGGAGGGCCAACCGGACGAGCTCGAGCGCCGGAAAGACCTCTTCCTTCCCCTTGCCCGTCTTCTGACCGAACATGACCCCGCCGATCTCGACGGCCCTGATCCCGTACTCGCGGTAAAGGGCGACGGTCAGGGCCCAGCCGGGATACTGGGCCCGCCGGAGATGGGGCAGGAACCGGTCGGCCAGGATATAGACGGCGTGGCCGCCGAAGGGCCGGAAGACCGGCACGCCGGCCGCGTGGAGAAGCCCCCCGAGATACGCGACCTGGGCGGTCCGGTGCTCGAGGTAGCCCTCGTCAAGGGCCTCGCGGAGCCCCCGGGCCATGGCCTCGAGGTCGCGGCCGGCGAGGCCGCCGTAGGTCGGGAACCCCTCGCCGATGATCAGGGCGTTCTTGATCTTCTCGGCCAGCGCGTCGTCGTCGAGGGTGACGAAGCCGCCGATGTTGACCAGGGCGTCCTTCTTGCCGCTCATGGTCGCCCCGTCGGCGTAGGAGAACATCTCCTGGGCGATCTCGAGGACGCTCTTCTTGGCATAGCCCTTTTCGCGCTTCTTGATGAACCAGGCGTTCTCGGCGAAACGGCAGGCGTCAAGGAAGAGCGGGATGCCGTAATGGGCGCAGAGCTCGCTCGTCTCCTTGATGTTCCTGAGCGAGACGGGCTGGCCGCCGCCGCTGTTGTTCGTCACCGTCAGCATGATCAGGGGGACCCTCTCCGTCCCGCGCTTGTCGATGAACTTCTTCAGCTTGGCGACGTCGATATCGCCCTTGAAGGGCAGGTCGGCGTCGGCGTCGTAGGCCGCCGCGGCGGCCAGGTCCTCGGCCCGGGCTTCGAGCACCTCGATGTTGGCCCGGGTCGTGTCGAAGTGGATGTTGCTCGGGACGCTGTCCCCCTTCTTGAGGATCGAGCCGAAAAGCACCCGCTCCGCCGCCCGGCCCTGGTGGGTCGGGATGACGTGGCTGAAGCCGAAGATCGACCGGACGGCCTCCTCGAGATGATAGAAGTTGCGGGCCCCGGCGTAGGACTCGTCCCCGGTCATGATCCCCGCCCACTGGTCGTCGCTCATCGCCGAGGTGCCGGAATCGGTCAGGAGGTCGATCATGACCTTTTCGGCCGGGATGCCGAAGGGATTGAGCCCCGCCTGTTTGAGAAGCGCTTCCCGCTCCCGGCGCGACGTCGTCCGCAGCGGCTCGACCGTCTTGATGCGAAAAGGCTCCATGGGCGCCTTGATGTCGGCCATTCGGTTTTCCTCCCTAGCCCGGCCCGCGGGGCCGGACGGACATGTCTTAGAACGTGGCCATTCTGCGGAACTGCCGGAACCGGGCCTCGACGAGGGCGGGCTCGAGGGCGATGAACCGGCCGATCCCGAAATCCTCGATGACGAACGAGGCCAGGACGCTGCCGTAGACGGCCGCCCGACGCACCTCTCGAGGGCTCAGGCCGGCCGCCCGATCGAGATACCCGAGGAACCCCCCGGCGAAGCTGTCGCCGGCCCCGGTCGGGTCGATGACATGCTCGCAAGGGTGGGCCAGGACGCCGAAAACGAAATCCCGGCCGAAGACGAGGGCCCCGTGCTCGCCTTTCTTCAAAACGACGAGCCCCGGCCCGAGCCGGACGAGAGCCCGGCCGGCGGCGACGAGGTTGGCCTCGCCCGTGATGAGCCGGGCCTCCTCGTCGTTGGCGAAGTAGATATCGACCCGCTTGAGCTCCCGGAGCAGGGCTTCTCGCTGGGTTTCGATCCAGAGGCGGATCGTGTCCATGGCCACCAGGGCCGGCTTGCGGAACTGCTCCAGGATGAAGCCGTGGTGGGCCGGGTTCAGGTTGGCCAGGTAGACGATCGACGAGCCCCGATAGCGGGGCGGGACGGCCGGCCGGAAATCGGCGAAGACGTTGAGCTCGGTCCGGAGCGTCGTCCGCTTGTTCGGGTCCTTGGCATAGCGGCCTTCCCAATGGAAGGTCTTGCCGGCCTTGATCCTGAGGCCCTCGAGGTCCACGCCGCGGGCCCGGAGCAAGTCCAGGGTCTTGCGGGGGAAATCCCGGCCGACGACGCCGACGAGGCGCGGCCGGGTGAAATAGCTGGCCGCGAGCGAGCAGTACGTGCCCGAGCCGCCGACGATCTTCTCCCGGTCGCCCCACGGCGTCCGGATCGTGTCGAAGGCGACGGAACCGACGATGACGAGGCTCATGGCGCTTGTCCGGCTTCCTCAGCTCAGGTATTTCGAGACGAGGAGCCCGAGCTTCTTTCGTGTCGCGGCCGGGACTCTCCGAGGGTCGGTCACGATGGTGTTCTTGAGAGCCGAGCGGCAGTCGCAGCCGCGGCCCGCTTCCGGGCCGAGCGCCTCGAGGGCCTTGCGGATGACCGCCTTGGCGTTGCCGATGTTGAAGCTCAGGTTCTGGAGGACGAGCTCGACCGTGACCGGCTCTTCCGTCTCGTGCCACACGTCGTAATCCGTGGCCAGGCTCAGCGTGGCGTAGCAGATCTCCGCCTCGCGGCAGAGCTTGGCTTCCGTCGCGGCGGTCATCCCGATGACGTCCCCGCCCCAGGCCCTGTAGGCCCGCGATTCGGCCTTCGTGGAGAAGGCCGGGCCGTCAATGCAGATGTACGTCCCGCCGCGGCGGACCCTCAGCCCCAGCCCGGCGGCGGCATCGTAAAGGACCCCGGCAAGCTCGGGGCAGACCGGCTGCCCCAGGCTGACGTGGGCGACGATCCCGCCGCCGAAGAACGTCATCGGGCGGCGGGTCCGGTCGAAGAACTGGTCGGCGAGGACGATATCGCGGGGCCGGATCTCCTCGCGGAGCGAGCCGACGGAATTGACCGAAATGAGGCGCTCCACGCCGAGCTTCTTGAACCCGAAGATGTTGGCCCGGTAGTTGACCTCGGCCGGGAGGAGACGATGTCCTTGCCCGTGGCGGGCCAGGAAGGCCACCCGGCGGCCTTCGAGGCGGCCGACGGCATAGGCGCAGGAAGGTTCGCCGAAGGGCGTCCGGATCCGAACGTCGCGCCGGTCCTTGAACCCCTCGATATCGTAGAGCCCCGTCCCGCCCAGGATGCCGATCGACGCGTGCGGTCTTTCCGTTCTTTTCTTAGCGGGCAACGGTCCCTCCTCGCCTCCATATACCCTTTTCCCCGAGCCCGAGTCAAGGGGTCCGGCCGGCCCGCGTCTTTGCATTTTTCAGGGGAAAACGATATCCTAGGATGACCATGCGATACGTTTATTTCGACGCCTCGTCGGGGGCGAGCGGCGACATGATCCTCGGCGCCCTCCTTGACCTTGGCGTCGACGCGGCGCGCTTTAAAGAGAAGATGGCCGGCCTCCGTCTGCCCGTGGCGATCGCCGTCCGGCGGGTCCGCCGGGGCGGTTTGGCCGCCCTCAAGGTCGACGTCGAGGTCCAGGGCCACGAACATATCGAACGCACATTCGCCGACGTCGAGAAGCTCATCCTCAGGAGCCGGTTCGCCCCGGCCGTCAAGGACCGGGCCAGGGCCGTCTTCAAGAGGCTCTTCGAGGCCGAGGCCAGGGTCCACGGCCGCAGGTTCAAGGAGGTCCATCTTCACGAGGCCGGGGCCGACGACGCCCTCGTCGACATCGTGGGCGCCTCGTTCCTCCTCGATGAGCTCGGGATCGCCGATATCGTCACGTCCCCGCTCAACGTCGGCTCGGGCTCCGTCGAGACCTCCCATGGCCGCCTGCCCGTCCCGCCGCCTGCTGTGGCCGAGCTCCTGAAGAACGTCCCCGTCTACTCGGCGTGGGTCGAGTCGGAGCTGGTCACGCCGACCGGCGCGGCGATCCTCTCGACCCTGACCCGCCGGTTCGCGAAGCTGCCCGAGCTCGTCTACGACAGGATCGGCTGCGGCGCGGGGACGAAGGAGTTCCCCGAGGTCCCGAACGTCCTGCGGGCCTTCGCCGGGGAGGTCCAGGCCCTCGAAGAGCCCAAGAGCGTTTTCGTCGTCGAGGCGACGGTCGACGACGCCTCGCCCCAGCTCCTGGCCCATTTCCTCGAGCGGGCCTTGGCCGAGGGGGCCCTCGACGCCACCCTCTCCCCCGTCGTCATGAAAAAGAACCGGCTCGGGACGAAGCTCACGCTGCTCGTCCCCGGCGACCGCCGCGAGGCCCTGACCGAGGCCGTCTTCCGCGAGACGACGTCGATCGGCGTCCGCTTTTACCCCGTCGGCCGGCGCGTTCTCGAGCGCGAGATGCGGACCGTCCGGGTCGGCGGCGAGAGGATCGCGCTCAAGGTCGCGCGCCTGGCCGGAAAGGCCGTCAACGTCCAGCCGGAATACGAGGACCTCGTCCGGGCGGCCCGCCGGACCGGGCAACCCCTCAAGGAGATCGCCCACCGGGCCGTCGGCGCGTTCACGCGGACGCGCTAGCGGCGGCCGGACGGAGGACCGTCATGGATATCAAGCAGATCGAGAAAGGCGTCACGCTGGTGCTCGAGGGCATCGGCGAGGACCCCCTCCGCCCGGGCATCCGGGCGACGCCGAAGCGGGTGGCCCGGATGCTGGCCGAGATCCTCGGCGGCTCCGAGCAAGAGGCCGTCCGGAACCTCCGGGTGATCGAGGACGAGAAGCACGACGAAATGGTCCTCATCAAGAACATCCCGCTCTACTCGATGTGCGAGCACCATCTCCTCCCCTTCGCGGGAGTGGCCCACGTGGCCTATATTCCGAAATCCGGGCGCATCGTCGGCCTGAGCAAGATCGCCCGGGTGGTGGAGGCCCTGTCCCGGCGGCTCCAGGTGCAGGAGCGGTTGACGAAACAGATCGCCGACCTGCTCGACACGCACCTGAAGCCCCTGGGCGTCATGGTCGTGATCGAGGCCGAGCACATGTGCATGTCCATGCGCGGGGCGAAAAAGCCCAAATCGATCACGGTGACCTCGGCCGTCCGCGGCTCGTTCCGGAAGAACGCGGCGACGCGGGCCGAGGCCATGATGCTCATCCGAGGAGGACCGACAATTGGCAAAGACATCTAAGCGGACGTTCTACGTCACGACGCCGATCTACTATGTCAACGACGTGCCCCACATCGGGCACGCCTATACGACCATCATCGCCGACGCCCTGGCCCGCTTCCACAAGCTGGCCGGCCAGGACGTCTTCTTCCTGACCGGGACCGACGAGCACGGCCAGAAGATCGAGAGGGCCGCGGCCGAGAAGGGCCTGACCCCCAAGGCCCTGGCCGATTCGGTCGTCGGCCGGGCCCAGGACCTCTGGAAGGCCCTCGACATCTCCAACGATTTCTTCGTCCGGACGACCATGGACTTCCACGAGAAGGGCGTCCAGAAGCTCTTCCGGATCCTGCTCGATAAAGGGGACATCTACAAGGGCACTTATAAGGGCTGGTACTGCGTTTCCGACGAGAATTTCCTGCCGGACGACGTCGCGCTCGACGCCGACGGCTGCAAGACCTGTCCCGACTGCGGCAAGCGAGCCTCGGTCGTCGCCGAAGAGACCTATTTCTTCCGCCTCTCCGCCTACCAGGACCGTCTCCTCGAGCTCTACGAGACGCGCCCCGAGTTCGTCCGGCCGCAGAGCCGCCTGAACGAGGTCGCGAGCTTCGTCCGCGGCGGGCTCAAGGACCTGAGCATCACCCGGACGACCGTCAAGTGGGGCATCCCGGTCCCGGGCGACCCGAAGCACACGATCTACGTCTGGTTCGACGCCCTCCACAACTACGTCACGGCCATCGGCTACGACTGGAACAAAGAGCGCTTCGAGAAGTTCTGGCCGGCCGATGTCCAGCTCGTCGGCAAGGACATCCTGCGGTTCCATGCCGTCTATTGGCCGGCCTTCCTCATGGCCGCGGGCCTGCCGCTGCCGCGGACGGTCTTCGGGCACGGCTGGTGGCTCAAGGACGACACCAAGATGTCGAAGTCGAAGGGCAACGTCCTCGACCCGCACGTCCTGCTGAAGGTCTTCGGCCCCGACCCGCTCCGCTATTTCCTGCTCCGGGAGATCCCCATCGGCCAGGACGGGAACTTCTCGCATGAGGGCTTCCTCCACCGGGTCAACTCGGACTTGGCCAACGACCTCGGCAACCTCGTCCAGCGGACGCTGACCATGATCGTCAACTACTTCGGCGGCGAGATCGTCGACGCCGAGGCCGAACGGCCCGAGGACGCCAAGGTCCGGACCGACTTCGAGGCCCTCAAGGGCCGCGTCTTCGACCACTACGAAGCCTGCGCGCCGAACCGGGCCCTCGAGGAGATCTGGGCCTTCATCGGCGACGTCAACAAGTACCTGGCGGTGAACGAGCCTTGGATCATGGCCAAGGACCCGGCCCTCAGGCGGCGCCTGGCCCGGGTGCTCGTCCAGGCCGCGGCGGCCATCCGCGGGGCGAGCTATCTCGCTTTCCCGGTCATGCCGCGCTCGGTCGAGAGGATCTGGGGCTTCCTCGGCGAGGCGAAGACGCCGGCCGAGGTCCTCTACGACGATCTCGATTTCGGCGGCTTCGGGCCCGGGCGGAAGGTCCGGCCGCCGGAAGCGCTCTTCCCGCGGGTCGCGCTGAAGGACTTCCTGGGCGATGAGGCCGCGGCGCCGACAACGAAGGGAGTGACGACGATGGACCAGATCACTTACGACGATTTCCGGAAGATGGACCTCCGGGTGGCCCAGATCATCGAGGCCGAGCGCGTCCCCGGGGCGACCAAGATCCTCAAGCTCAAGATCGACCTTGGGACCGAGCAGCGCCAGATGGTGGCCGGTGTCGCCGAGACTTACGCCCCCGAGGACCTCGTCGGCAAAAAGCTCATCGTCATCGTCAACCTCAAGCCGGCGGTCATCCGGGGCATCGAGTCCCAGGCCATGCTGCTCGCGGCCATCACGCCGGACAACAAGGCGGTCATCCCCTTCTTCGACCGGGACATCGCGGCCGGCGCCGTCGTCAAGTAAAAGAGAGGGGGGACATGTCCCTCCGGTAAGTGTCCCCGGTTTTCGGCATCAACGCCCCAGGACGGCGTCGATCCGGGCGACCGCGATCCGCCCCTCTCTCAGGACGCGCGGCCGGTCGCCCGCAAGGTCGACGACCGTCGAGGCGAGGCCGCCCGGCGCGGGGCCGCCGTCGACCAGGAGGTCGATCTTCCCCCGGAAGAGCGTCTCCACCTCGCGGGGGTCGAAGAGCTCCCTCTCGCCCGAGATGTTGGCGCTCGTGGCCGTGAGCGGCTCGCCGAGCTCCCGGACGAGATCGCGGAGCCAGGCCAGGGGCGGGACGCGGACGGCGATCGTCCGCCCCGGACCGGCCAGGAACCCGGGCACGGCCGGCGAGGCCGGCAGGACCAGGGTCAGCGGGCCGGGCCAGAACTCCCCCGCCAGGGCCACGAAGCCGGGCGGCAAGGGTCCGCAGACCTCTCTGACCATGTCCAGGTCCGAGGCGATGACCGAAAGGGCCTTGCCGGCCTCCCTGTTCTTGAGCTTGAAGACCCGCTCCACGGCCTTTTTCAGAAAGGCGGCCGCCCCAAGGGCATAGAAGGTCTCGGTCGGGTAGGCCGCGACCGCGCCCCCCCGGAGGGCCGCGGCGACCGTCCGGACCTCTTCGGCGTTGGCCGAGACGGGCCGCAACGGAACGACGCGGGTCTGGATCAAGGTCCCTCTCCGCCGCGGATGGTATCCGGCCAGTGTCCAAAAGTCAAACATCCCCGGCCCGCCGTGAGGACACCTGACCTGTTTGGAGAACAGGCCCTCTCCCCGGTCCCCCCTGGAGACAAGGACCGCTCCCCTGGCACGTTATTTGCTATAATGATGGTCATATAGGAGGCTGAGATGAAAAAATTGATCGTCATCGCCGCGGGGCTCGCCCTTCTCGTTCCGTCGGCGGCCGTCGCCGACCAGTTCTCCCTGAGGCTCGGCTACTTCATGCCGAAGGCCATCAACAACACCTACCTCGCCCAGCACGTGGACACCAGTCTCTGGGGCATCGAGTACGACCAGATGACCTACGCCCTCAAGGACTTCAGAGGCGGCATGTTCGGGATCAGCTACGAGCGCTTCCTCAGCCCGAACCTGAGCCTGGTCCTCTCCGCCGACGCCTATCGGCGGCAGATGTACGGGGATTATTACGACTGGGAGCAGGCGGAATTCGCCGACGGCTGGTACGCCTTCGCCGTCGGTGACGAGCCGTCCGACGTCGCGGACATCTATTACATCTCCCACAACTTCAAGGTCTCCAGCACTCCCGTCTGCGCCTCGGTCAAGTTCACCCCGCTCGGCCGCAAGACCAAGCTCATCCCCTTCGTCGGCGGCGGCGTCGGGGCCTATTTCTGGAATACCCACATCTTCGGCGATATGGTCGACTTCAGCGCCGTCGACGAGTTCGGCGACCCCATTTATTATTACCCCGATCCCGTGTACGGCGACATCCCCGTCTATCCGGTCATCCAGGCCAACGGCCGCGAGCGCGGCATCGCCATCGGCTATCACGCCTTCGCCGGACTTCAGTTCCCCATCGGCTACCGGGCGACGATCGACGCCGAGGCCCGCTATCACTGGGCCAAGGGGAAGTTCAACGACGGCTATTTCCTCGATTTCGAGCCGTTCGAGCTCGGCGGCCTGGTCGTCTCGGTCGGGTTCAGCTACTGGTTCTGAGGCCCGGGCGCCTTCTCGAGCCGGACGTTCTGCGTCTTGTCGAAGCGGATGTGGAGGCGCCCCCAGACCGAGGCGATCTCGATCCGGCCGGTGAAGCGGCAGGCGAACTCCTCCTTGGCGAAGGCCTCCCGGACCTCCTCCCCGGCCTCGAAGAAATCCAGCAGGAAGGGCAGGGAGAAGATCTTCTCCCCCGTCCGGGGCAGGCTCTTGTCGCCCGGGATGGGGCCGGCCAGGACCTGGTGGCCGGCGAAGTAGAGCTCGAACTCGACGACGTCGACGATGAGCTCGTAGCCGTTGAAGTTCTTGAAGCGGGGGCGAAAGACGACGTCGGCCCCGCCGACCGTCAGGTCGTTGACCTTGAGCGGCAGGATGTCGACCTCGGGGTCCTGAAAGATGGGGAACTCGCCGCTGAAGGCGAAGGGGACCTTCTGCTCCTTGCCGCGCTCGTTCCGGAAGACCATCTCCCCGACGACGTCGCAGGGGGCCTGGCCTTCGACCGGGCCGACCGCCGACCGGAGGTTGTCGTAGGAGATCTTGACCGGCAGGGCCACGAGCGTCTCCCGCTCCGGCGGGACGGCCAGGGGCGCTTCGAGCGAGACGGTCATGTTGAGGTACTCGACCTGGCTGATCCGGACCCGATAGCGGTACCGGACGAGCTCCCGGGCTGACGACGACGGGTTGGTGACGCCGATGTGAAAGGCCAGGACGAGTCCCGAGGAGCTGAGGTTCTTGATGACCTTTTCCTTCAGGGCCAGGGACAGGTCGTCCTTGGCCGCGTGGGCTACGGACGCCGCCGCCAGCACGACCGCGAGGGCCAGAAAGAAAGCCGAAGGTCTTCTCATCTGTGCCCTCTCAGGATACCGGAAAGCCCGGCGCGTGACAAGTTCCCGGGAGTTCCTTATAATGGGCCGTCCGGGTCTTTGGCCCGGCAAGGAGGGACCCCGATGACCCACCGTGCTCAGGCCGCCCTGGCCGCAACGTTGCTGGCCGCCGCCCTCGCCGCCTCGTGCGGCTCGCGGCCTTCGCCCTCCGGCCCCGTCGCCGGCCAACCCAAGCACGACCAGGCGATCTACACCCGCGAAACGCCGACGAGCGCCGGCCAGGACTTCCTCGCGGCCGACCTCGCCGGCTTCGAGCGGCCGACCGACATCCTCGAGTTCACCCGGCTCGCCCACCTCCCGCCCGTCGAGCAGGGCCAGACCGGCAACTGCTGGTGCTACGCCACGATCTCCCTCCTCGAATCCGAGCTGCGGCGCCAGGGCCGGGCGGAGGTCAAGCTGGCCGAGCTGTTCCCCGTCTATTGGGAGTACGTCGAGAAGGCCCGCCGCTTCATCCGGGAAAAGGGCAATTCTTTCCTCAGTAACGGCTCCCAGTCGAATTCCGCCCTGGGCCGCATCAGCCAGTACGGCCTCGTCCGCGCTTCGGACTACACCGGCCTGCCCGACGGCCGGACGGCTCACGACGACAGGACGCTCCTCCGGGAGTTCCGCGACTATCTCAACGGCCTGGCCGCCAGGAACGACTGGGACGAGGCCCGGGCCTTGGCCGGCGTCCGGGCCATCCTGGACAAGCACCTCGGCCGGCCGCCCGACCGGATCACCGTCGACGGACGGTCTGTGACCCCCCTCGAATACCTCGCCTCGCTCGGGCTCCAACCCTCCGACTATGTCGCCTTCGTCAGCTTCATGTCTCTCCCCTTCTACACCCGGGGAGAATACAAGGTCCCGGACAACTGGTGGCACGACGCGAGCTATCACAACCTGCCGCTCTACGAATATTCCTTGACCCTGCTCCGGGCCCTGCGCAAGGGCTACTCGGCCGTCCTGGCCGTCGACTTCTCCGAGCCCGGCTATCTCGGCGAGGCCGATGTGGCCATGGTGCCGACCTTCGACATCCCCTCGGCCTACATCGACCAGTCCAGCCGGGAGCTCCGGTTCAAGACCGGCGCGACGACCGACGACCACGGCGTCCACTGCGTCGGCTACCTCGAGAGCGGCAAGGGGAATTGGTACCTGGTCAAGGACTCCTGGCCGAACGCCAATTGGGGCAAGGTCAAGGGCTATTTCTTCTATCAGGACGATTTCATCCGCCTCAAGTGCCTGGCCTTCCTGGTCCACAAGGACGCGGTGAAGGACGTCCTGGCCAAGTTCCCGGCGGGCTCATGACGCCGCCCCGCTTCGATTTCGTCGACCGGCGCCTGTTCGTCCGGCTCTTCGGGGACGACGTCTACGCCGTCGGCGGCTACGTCCGCGACCTCGTCCGCGGCCGTCCCTACCCTGAGGTCGACCTCCTCGTCGCCGGCCACCCGCTCGACGAGATCGTCCGCAAGCTCGAGCGCCACGGCCGGGTCGACCTCGTCGGCCGGAGCTTCGGCATCATCAAGTTCACCATCAAGGGCCGGACCTACGACGTCGCCCTGCCCCGGACCGATCGGGCCGCCCTGACCGAGGGGGCGCGCGGCCACAAGGACATCGTCGTCGCCGCCGATCCCGCGCTGCCGGTCGAAAAGGACCTCGAGCGCCGCGACTTCCGGATGAACAGCATGGCCCTCCGGCTCAGGGACGGCCGGCTCATCGACCCGTTCGAGGGGCGGAAGGACACCCTGGCCAGGCGCCTCCGGCTGACCAACCCGGCGGCCTTCCCCGACGACCCCCTGCGGGTCCTCCGCGTCGCCCGCTTCGCTTCGGTCCTCGGGTTCAGGGTCGACCCGGCGATCTATCCGGCCGCGCGGAGCGTCGATCTCGAGGGCCTCAGCCTGGAGCGGGTCAACGAGGAGATGTTCAAGCTCCTCCTCGATTCGCCGCGGCCCTCGGTCGGCCTCGAGGAGATGTTCCGTCTCGGCGTCCTCGAGGCCTGGTATCCCGAGCTCCAGGCCCTGGCCCTGGTCATCCAGGACTCGATCTTCCACCCGGAGCGGGACGACTTCGGCCACCACACCGTCTGGGTCCACACCAAGCTCGCCGTCGACCAGGCCGCGGCGCTGGCCGCCCAGGCCGGCCTGGCCGCCCCGAAAAGGCTGGCCCTCCTTCTCGCGGCCCTTTTCCACGACCTCGGCAAGAGCTCGACCACCCGCTGGGAGTACAAGCGGGGCCGGATGGCCGTGACCTCGGCCGGACACGACATCCAGAGCGAACGGGCGGCCCGGCGGGTGCTGGCCCGGTTCCGGGTCCAGACCTGGAACGGTTATAACATCGGACGGATGGTCCCCCTGCTCATCCGGACCCACCACCGCGCCGGCGAGCTCTGGCAGAACCGGGCGGACGTGACCAAGAAGGCCTTCAACCGCCTGGCTGCCGACGTCGACGGCGAGATCGAGCTCCTGGTCCTGCTCGACGCCGCCGACCGGGCCGGGCGGGGGACGCGCCTCGTCCGCTCTCTCGACCGGACGGCCCGGTGGCTCTTCAAGCGCTTCGAGGAGCTCCGGGTCAACCGGGAGACGATCAAGCCCCTGGTCATGGGCCGCGACCTCATCAAGCTCGGCGTCGCGCCCGGGCCGGACATGGGCCGGCTGCTGAAGAAGCTTTACAAGGCCCAGCTCGACGGCCACTTCGAGACCAAGGCCGCGGGGCTCGAGAGGGCCCGCCGTCTCGTCGAAAGGAAACCCCGATGACCGTTCTCGTCGCCGGCGGGGCCGGCTACATCGGCTCCCACACCGTCCAGGAGCTCGTGCGGGAGGGTTTCGACGTCCTCGTCCTCGACAACCTTTCGAGCGGCCGCAAGGAGCTCATCGGCGGCGCGCCTTTCGTCAAGGCCGACCTCCTCGACCGGGAGGCCCTGCGGCGCGTCTTCCGGGGGCGCCGGATCGGGGCGGTCCTCCATTTCGCCTCGCTCATCCAGGTCGGCGAATCGGTGGCCGATCCGCGCAAGTACTACACGCACAACCTGACGACCAGCCTCAACCTTTTTAACGCCATGCTCGAGGCCGGGACCCCGGCCCTCATCTTCTCCTCGACGGCCGCCGTCTACGGCGAGCCGGAGGAGATCCCCATCCCCGAAACCCATCCGGCCCGTCCGGCCAATCCCTACGGCCGGGCCAAGCTCATGGTCGAGGCCATCCTCCGGGACTACGAGCGGGCCCACGGGCTGCGCTCGGTCGTGCTCCGCTACTTCAATGCCGCCGGTGCGGCCGGCGACGGGACGGCCGGCGAATGCCACGACCCGGAGACCCATCTCGTCCCCAACATCCTGCTCAGCGCGCTCGGCCGGAAGCCCCGCCTCCGGGTCTTCGGCGGCGACTTCCCGACGCCCGACGGCACGGCGGTCAGGGATTACATCCACGTCACCGACCTCGCCGCGGCCCATGTCCTGGCGCTGAAATCGCTTCTTGCCGGCGGCGCCGGCGACGTCATCAATCTCGGCACCGAGGAGGGCCGTTCGGTCCTCGAGGTCATCCGGACGGCCGAGCGGGTGACCGGTCGCCCGATCCCCTACGACCTCGCGCCCCGGCGGCCCGGCGACGTGGCCGTCCTCCTGGCCTCGAAGGCGAAAGCCGAGAAGGCCCTCGGCTGGAAGCCCCGGCGGTCGTCGCTCGAGACGATCGTCGAAACGGCCTGGAACTGGCACCGCAAATCCGCCTGAACCCCTCCGCCGCGACTAAATCCATTGACGGCCCCCTCTAACTTGTGGTATAAGAATGTGAAAGATGACCGAGAAAAGACGCTTCCCCTGGGCGGCCGCTTTCCTGACTCTGGCTTTTCTCTTCCTGGCAGCCTGTTCGACAGGCTCGAAACCCCCTCAGACGGCTCCCCAGGCTTCACCCCAGGCAGCCCCCGAAACCGTCGCGCCCGCTGAGGCGCAGAAGCCTCCGGAGGCCCCGAAACCCGAAGTCCGGACGCCGCCCGCCGAGATTCAGGCCGCCCCGGAGACTGACAAGGACGCGGCCGCCCTGCTCGAGGACGCTTTCGCCGCCTACGAGGAGGCCCAGGCCGCTCTGGAGCGGAACGACATGGAAGGGGCCCTGGCCAAGCTCGACGAAGCCTACGGCCAGCTCCTCAGAATGAACGTTCCTGCCGATTCGCCTCTTCTTCAGGAAAAAAGCGACCTCCGGCTTCTCCTCGCCCAGAGGATCCAGAAGATCTCGCTCTCGCGGACGACCCTGGCCTCCTCGGTCAACGGAAGCATCCCCCTCGTCGAGAACCAGTGGGTCCAGCGGGAGATCAAGTCGTTCCAGACGGTCGAGCGGAGGGCCTTTGAGGAGTCCTACCGCCGCTCCGGCCAATACCGGGACATGATCCTGGCCGAGCTCCGCCGCGAGCACCTGCCGGAGCAGCTGGCCTGGATCCCGTTCATCGAGAGCTCGTTCAAGCCGCGGGCCCTGTCCCGGGCCCGGGCCCTGGGCATGTGGCAGTTCATCCGCTCGACCGGCTACCGCTACGGCCTCAAGCAGGACAAGTACATCGACGAGCGCATGGACCCGGTCAAGGCCACCCGGGCGGCCATCCAGTACATGATCGAGCTCCACGACATGTTCGGCGACTGGACGACGGCCATCGCCGCCTACAACTGCGGCGAAGCGGCCGTCCAACGGGTCATCCGGGCCCAGAAGGTCGAATACTTCGACAGCTTCTGGGACATCTTCGCCAACCTGCCCTTCGAGACGGCCCGCCACGTGCCCCGGTTCATCGCCACGCTGCTCATCATCGCCGACCCGGCCAAGTACGGCTTCGACCTGCCCGTTCCCGATCCCCCCGTCACGTTCGAGACGGTCCAGGTCAACGCCGCGGTCAGACTGGCCACCCTGGCCCAGAACCTGAGCCTCGATCCCAACGCGCTCATCGGCTTGAACCCGGAGCTCCGCCACGACTCGACGCCCAACTACCTCTACGATCTCCGCGTTCCGGCGGGTCAGGGCGAGGCCTGCCTCGCCTGCATGGCTTCGCTGCCGCAGTACATCCCCCCCGACGTCGTCACCGACCGCCACACCGTGCGTCCCGGCGACACGCTCGGGGCCATCGCCCGCCGCTACCGGACCTCGGTCGACGCCCTCAAGCGCCTCAACGGGCTGCGCTCGAACCTCATCCGCGTGGGCCAGGTCCTGCGGGTGCCCTCGCGCGGCGGCGTCGAGGTCCCCCCGGCCCCGGTCGCGGCCAAGCCCGGCGACACGGTGACCCACATCGTCAAGAACGGCGATAACCTCTTCCAGATCGCCAAGGCTTATGGGACGACCGTCGAGAAGATCAAGGCGGACAACGCCCTCGTCTCCGACATCATCGCCGTCGGGCAGAAGCTGGTCATCCAAGCCGGCCCGGCGAAATAGGCCCCTCTCTGCGGCTTTGCTCGGGAATCGCCCACCGACCGGAGCGAGCACCCGGTGAGCGGAGGGCAGAAATCCCGCGGAGATACACGGAGCGGGATTCCTGCGAAATATCGGGAGAAAGCTCTTTTTTAGTTCTTCCCAGCACCGCCCCTGCGTGTATCTCCGGGGCGGCGCTGATGGTCGCTTCGAAGACTCCGCTCCCTGCCGGTCCCCTCCTCCAGCAACGGGGATCGTCGAGGCGAATTCCCTCGCCGCCGGGAGAGGGCCTTCTTTGGTCCGGTTGACTTGGCCTCGGGCCTTAGGCTAATGTGAACGAAAAACAAAGAGGCCCCATGAACACTCGACGCGTCCCGGCGATCCCGCTCGTCCTTCTCCTGGCCGCCCTGTCCGTCCAACCCGTCCTGGCCCAAGGGCGTTTCCAGGCCATTCTCGACGCCAGACTCAGCGCCGCGATCCACGAGGTTGAAGCGGGGCTCGACGGCGTCCTCGGCCTGGCCCTGAAGGACCTCGAGACGGGGAGGACCGTGCTCCTCAACGAGCGCGAGGTCTTTCCGCAGGCGAGCTCGATCAAGATCGCCATCCTCCTCGAGACCTTCAAGCAGGCCGAGGAGGGGCGCCTCAAGCTCGACGAGTTCATTACGGTCGAGGAAGCCCGGAAGGTCGCCGGGTCGGGCGTCCTCTTCTACCTCGGCCGGCCCAGTTTGTCCCTTTCGGTCCGCGATCTGGCCGTGCTGATGGTCGTCCTCTCCGACAACACCGCGACGAACCTGCTCATCGACAAGGTCGGCCTGGAGGCCGTCAACAAGCGGCTGGACGCGCTGGGAATGCCGAAGACCCGGCTGCGGCGGCGGATGATGGACCTCAAAGCGGCCGCGGAGGGCCGGGAGAACGTCTCGACCCCGCTCGAGATGATGACGCTCCTCGAGAAGATCTGGAAGGGCTCGGTGCTTGGCGAGCCCTATCGCCAGGACCTCCTCGCGATCCTGGCCATCCCCAAGGCCTCCCCGCTTCACGACGGCGTCCCCGAAACGATCGAAGTGGCCGAGAAGCCCGGCGAGCTCGAGGCCGTGCGCTGCGATTCGGGCATCGTCAAGCTGCCCGGCCGGCCCTATATCCTTTGCGTCATGACGACCTATCTGAAGCGCGACGCCGACGGGAATCCGGCGATCGCCAAGATCTCGAAGATCGTCTACGAGCACCTGGCCCGGCTGGCCCGTTCGAGCGAGATCGGCCGGGTCGTCTCCGACAAGTAGCGGCGGCCTACGGCAGCTCCCCCTCGACCCCGAGTCCCGGCCGGTCGTTGAGGATGAGCCGGTCCTTCACGGTCCGGACGCCCCGGAACGGATCGTTCGAGATGAGGAGATTGCCGTCGAGGTCGGCGTAGTCGAAGAGCTGGGCGATGGCCGCCCCGGCCGAGATCGCGAGCGACGTCTCGATCATGCAGCCGATCATGAGCTTCAGGCCGAGGGTCCGGGCCATGGCCGCCAGGCGGACCGCCTCCTGGACGCCGCCGCATTTCATGATCTTGACGTTGACGCCATGGAAGTAGGGCGCGATCCGCGGCAGGTCGGAGGGCTGGATGAGGCTCTCGTCACCGAAGATCGGGATCTTGACCCGCTCCTTGAGCCAGGCGTAGTCCTCGAGCTGGGCCGCCGGCAGGGGCTGTTCCACGAGCTCGACGCCCTGGCCGGCCATCCAGTCGATCATCTCCAGGGCCTCTTCCTTCGTCTTCCAGCCCTCGTTGGCGTCCGTCCTCAGGGGTTTGTCGGTGACGGCCCGGATGCCCTCGATGATCTTGCGGTCGTCGGGGGTGCCGACCTTGATCTTGTAAACGCCGAAATCGGCCGCGTCCCGGACCTTCTGCTGCATGACCTCGACCGTGTCGATGCCGATCGAGTATGTGGTCGTGGCCTCTTTGGCCCCGGAAAGGCCGAGGAGCTTCCAGAGAGGGACGTTCAGGCGCTTGGCGACCCAGTCGAGAATGGCCATGTCCAGGGCGGCTTTGGCGGCGTGCTCGCCGGGGGCCACCGACTCGATCTCGGCCAGGCGCGGGACATACTCGCCAAGGTCGCGTTCGAGGACCGGCCGGGCCTTGTCGATGAAGGCCGCGGCGCTCTCGGCCGTCTCGTCGTAGCGGGCGATCGGGGCGGCCTCGCCGAGCCCGGCGATGCCGTCCTTCTCGATCCGGACAAAGGCGTTGCGGCGGACGGTCCAGGTCCCGCGTGACAGGCCCCAGGCTTGCCTGAGCTTGAGGTCGTAGAGCTTGACCGTGACTTTGGTTTCCCCGGCGCCTCCGGCCGGGGTCCGGGTCTCCGGCGGTTTCGGGCAGCCGGTGAGCGCCGCTCCGGCCGCGGCCGCGATCCCGAGCTGGAGGAACTCTTTTCGATTCATGTCCGCACCTCTCCCCGGCATTATAGAACAAAACGGGGACACAATACCTATTCCCCTATTTTCGGATGTCCTCCTTTTCCGCGGGCGGAGCATTCCCGGTAAAGAAATGGGTGAATAGGTATTGTGTCCCCGATTTCATCGGACTATCATGTTCATTCGAACCTCGCGAGGAGATGCCCTATGACGAAGTCGATGACCGCGATCCTGCTTGTCGCCCTCTCCCCCGTTCTCGCTTGCGCCCGCGCGGTCGCGCCGCCCGCTCAGGGGCAGGCCGCCCCGCCTCAAGCCGCGATCGCCGCGCCGGCCGCGGCTGTCGTGACGAGCGCCGTCGAGAACATGTTCCGCCGGGCGACCGACGACTCGGACGTCGTCAGCCAGGCCGTCCTGGCGACGAACGTCAAGCTCCTCGACAAGGAGCGGGACGCGGCCGGCCAGGATTGGTACGAAATCGAGACGCCCGACACGTACAAAGGCTGGGTGGCGGCCTCGGCCCTGCGCCTCCTGGGCCCCGGCGACAAGCCTTACGCCTCGTCCGGGAAGGTCTTCGTCGTCTCGTCGCTCTTGGCCAACGTCTACCGCGAGGATTCGGTGACCCGGCACAAGCCGGTAACGGTCGCCCCGATCAGCGCCGTCCTCGAGGTCGTCGGCGAGAAGAGCGAGCGCTGGCTGGAGATCAACTTGCCCGATAACACCCGGGCCTGGATCCAGCGCGGCGAGGGAGACATCCATGAGGCCCCCTGGACCTGGCCGCGCCGGCCGGCCGAGGACACGGTCGCCCTGTCGAAACGCTTCCTCGGCCTGACCTATACCTGGGGCGGAACGTCGCCCTACGGCCTCGACTGTTCGGGCTTCGTCCAGCTCGTCCACAAGATGTCCGGCGTCGGTCTTCTCCGCGACGCCCGTCTCCAGTTCGCGCAGCCCGAGCTCGACGTGGTGCCCAGGGGCGAGGAGCGGGCGGGGGATCTCGTCTATTTCGGCCGGGCCGCCGACCGGATCACCCATGTCGGGATGATGATCGACGGGGAGAATTTCATCGATTCAAAGCCGAGCGGCCGGCCCGGCGTCCAGATCGACCGGCTCAAGGACGACGAGTGGCAGCGGATCTACCAGGGCGCCCGAAGGGCGAAATAAAAGGCAAAAGAACGGGGACACGTACGAAGCGTACATGTCCCCGGAAAGAGCTTACTTCGCCGCGGGCAAGCCGACCGGAGTGAGCGACAGCGAACGGAGGGCAGAAATCCTCCGGAGATACACGGAGGAGGATTTCTGCGAAATATCCGAAAAGGAGCCGTTACTTCGAGGGAACCGGCTTTTTTTCCTTCTTCTTTTTCACCTTGGCCTTGAATTCCGTCCCGACGAGCTCCAGCATGGCCATGGACGCGCCGTCCCCGGCCCGCCGGTCGAGCTTGACGATCCGGGTGTAGCCGCCGGGACGCTCCTTGAACCGCGGCCCGAGGTCGTCGAAGAGCTTCTTGACCGCGGCCTCCTTGGTCATGTAGGCCAGGGCCTGGCGCCGGGCGTGCAGCGTGCCGCGCTTGCCCAGGGTGATCATCTTCTCGGCGACCGGCCGGACCGACCGGGCCTTGGCCAGGGTCGTCCGCACCCTCTCTCTCTCCAGGAACGAGGTCACGAGATTGCGCAGGAGGGCCCTGCGGTGGGCGGTGTTGCGCCCGAGAGCGCCCTTTTTGACCTGATGCCTCATTCCTCAATCTCCTTCTCGGGGGTGCCGCTCTTGACCTCGGCCTGGATCCGCTCGATGAGCCGGGGATGGAGCTCGAGGTTCAGCCCGAAGCCCAGATTGGACAGCGTGTCCTTGATCTCGGCCAGGGACTTGCGGCCGAAGTTCTTGGTCTTGAGGAGCTCGTCCTCGGTCTTCTGGACGAGCTCGTAGATCCTCTCGATGCCGGCCGAGCGGAGGCAGTTGTTCGAGCGCACCGAGAGCTCCAGGTGGTCGATCGTCTTGGCCAGGACGTCCGCCTGGCCCAGGAACGGGATCTCCTTCTTCGAGGGGGCCGCCTCGTGCTCGAGCGGCTCGTCGACGACGTTGAGGAAGATGCCCAGGTGGTCGCGCATGATCTTGGCCGCCTGCGACAGGGCGTCCTGGGGCCGGATGGCCCCGGACGTCCAGACCTCGAGCGTCAGCGACTCGTAGTCGATCCTCTTGCCGACGCGGGCCGGCTCGACCTTGTAGTTGACCTTGAGGACCGGCGAGTGCGAGGAGTCGAGCGGGATCCAGTCGAGGCTGAGGTCCTCGTCGAGGTTCTGGTCGGCCGGGATGTAGCCGCGGCCGTTCTTGACGATCATCTCGACCTCGAGCGTCCCGTCGGCGTCGAGCGAGGCGATGGCCACGTCGTCGTCGAGGATCTCGATGTCGGCGTCGTGGGCCAGGTCGGACGAGGTGACCGTGGCCGGGCCGGTCTTCTTGATCAGCATCCGGCGCGGCACGTCGCCCGCGAGCTTGAGCGGGATGGCCTTGAGGTTGAGGATGATGTCGGTGACGTCCTCGACGACGCCGGGGATGGTCGAGAACTCGTGCAGGACGCCCTGGATCTCCACGGACGTGATGGCCGCGCCGGTGATCGAGGACAGCAGGATCCGCCGCAGGGCGTTCCCGACCGTGACCCCGTAGCCCCGCTCGAACGGCTGGGCCTGGAACCTGCCGTACTTGTCGGTCAGCGTCTCGAAATCGCACTCCAGGTATTTCGGTCTCTGGAAATTCGACTCAGTCATGGCTCCTCCTTCCCCTTACTTGGAGTACAGCTCGACGACGAGATGTTCCTCGACCGGCAGGGTGACGTCCGCGCGCGTGGGCAGGGCCAGGACGCGCCCCTTGAGGCCGTCCCAATCCACCTCGAGCCAGCCCGGCACGGTCTTGGACCGGTTCGAGGCCACGACGGCCTGGATGTCCTCGCTCTTGGCCGACCGCGGCCGGAAGGCGACGACGTCGCCCGGCTTGACCAGGGCGGAGGCGATGTCGGCCTTGTGATCGTTGACCCGGAAGTGGCCGTGCCCGATGAGCTGGCGGGCGTGGCCCCGCGACAGGGAAAAGCCCAGGAGGTAGACGACGTTGTCGAGCCGCCGCTCGAGCATGGACAGGAGGTTCTCGCCGGTGACGCCCTTCTGCCGCTCGGCCCGCTCGAAGAAGAAGCGGAACTGCTCCTCGGACATGCCGTAGAACCTTTTCAGCTTCTGCTTCTCGCGCAGCTGGATGGCGTAGCCGAGCACCCGCTTCCGGGAGCGGCCGTGCTGGCCCGGGGCGTAGGCCCTCCGTTCGAGGGGGCACTTGTCGGTCAGGCACTTGTGGCCCTTGAAATAGAGCTTGTTCTTCTCGACGCGGCAGAGCCGGCAATCGGCTCCTTCGTATTTCGCCATGGAGGTCTCCTTCTCTCCCTCAGACGCGCCTGCGGCGGCGGACGCGGCAGCCGTTGTGCGGGATCGGCGTCACGTCCTTGATGGACTTGATCTCGAGTCCGGCCGCCTGCAGGGCCCGGATGGAGGACTCGCGGCCGGCGCCCGGCCCCTTGAGGCGGACATCGACGTGGCGGACGCCGAACTCGCGGGCCTTGGTGGCGGCGTCCTTGGCCGCGAGCTGGGCGGCGAAGGGCGTGCCCTTGCGGGCCCCCTTGAAGCCGGAGGTCCCGGCGCTGGCCCAGACGACCGTCGCGCCCGAGTGGTCGGCGATGGTGATGATGGTGTTGTTGAAGGTCGACTGGATGTGGGCCACCCCGAATCCGACCTCCCTGCGAACCTTCTTCTTCTTGGCGCTGGCTTTCGGCGGCATGCGCGCTCCTCCTTAGGCTTTCTTCTCTTTGAGCTTCTTGATCCGCTGGCCCTTGACCCCCTTGCGGGTCCGGGCGTTGGTCTTGGTCCGCTGGCCCCGGACAGGCAGTTTCTTCTTGTGCCGGAGGCCGCGGTAGCAGCCGATGTCGACCAGCCGCTTGATGTTCATGGTGACCTCCTTGCGGAGGTCGCCCTCGATCTTCTCCCGCTTCTCGATGATCTGGCGGATCTTGTTGACCTCGTCCTCGGACAGGGCCTTGACCTTCTTGTTCTTGTCGATCTTGGCCTCGGCCAGGATCAGGTTGCTCTTGGACCGGCCGATGCCGTAGATGTAGGTCAGTCCGACCTCGATCCGCTTGTCGGGAGGAAGGGTGATGCCTGCGATTCGTGCCATGGGGAACCTCGCTATCCCTGTTTTTGTTTGTGCCGGGGGTTGGAGCAGATGACCCGCACCACGCCCCGGCGCCGGACGATCTTGCAGTTCCGGCAGATCTTCTTCACGGAGGCTTTGACTTTCATCGTTGCGTCCTTTTATTTGAATCGATACGTGATCCGTCCTTTGGTCAGGTCGTAGGGCGACAGCTCGACCAGGACCCGGTCGCCCGGCAGGATGCGGATGAAGTGCTTGCGCATCTTCCCGGAGATATGGGCCAGGATGACGTGCTTGTTCTGGAGCTCGACCCGGAACATGGCGTTCGGCAGGGTCTCCAGGACGACCCCCTCGGCTTCGAACATGTCCTGTCTAGGCATGCGGGCCCTCCTTGGCCGGGGACGCCTCCGGGCGGGCGGCCGCCGGCGGCCTCGCGCTGAGGACCTCCGGTCCGTTCTCCGTCATGGCCACCGTGTGCTCGAAGTGCGCGGACAGGCTCCGGTCCCGGGTCACGGCCGTCCAGCCGTCCTCCAGGATCTCGACCTCGTGGCCGCCCGCCGCGATCATCGGCTCGATGGCCAGGGTCAGGCCGGGGCGGATCTTCGGGCCCCGTCCGGGCGCCCCGAAATTGGGCACCTGGGGCTCCTCATGAAGGGCCCGGCCGATGCCGTGGCCGACGAACTGCCGGATGACCGAGAATCCCTCGCTCTCGACCGCCTGCTGGATGGCCGCAGACACGTCCGATAGGCGCCGGCCCTCGCGCATCTCCTCGAGGCCCTTGGTGAAGGACCTCTCGGCGACGGCGATGAGCTTGGCCGCCTCGGGCGAGACCCGGCCGACCGGGACGGTCAGGGCCGAATCGCTGAAGAAGCCCTCGTAGAGGACGCCGAAGTCCAGGCTGACGATGTCGCCCTCCTGGAGGATGCGGCCCGAGGGGATGCCGTGGATGATCTCCTCGTTGACCGAGATGCAGACCGAAGCCGGATAGCCGCGGTAGCCCTTGAAGGCCGGGACGGCCCCGAGCTCGCGGGTCCGCTTCTCGGCGTAGAGGTCGAGGTCCCGGGTCCGGACGCCGGGCCGGATGAGCGGCTCGAGCTCGCCGAGGACCGCGGCCACGACGCGGCTGCTCTGGCGCATGGCCTCGAGCTCGGCCGCGGACTTGAACGTGATCATCGTCCCTTCCCCGTTCCGTCCGAACGCCCGAGCAGGCCCTCGAGGACCCGCCGGACCACGCGGATGACGTCCTCGGCCCGCCCGTTGCCGTCGATGCGGTGGAGGTTGGCCTTGGCCGAATAGCGGGCCACCAGGGGCTCCGTCTTGGCGTGATAGGTCTTGAGCCGCTCCCGGATGACCTCGGGCGTGTCGTCGGCGCGCTGGACGAGGGCCGTGCCGCAGACGTCGCAGACGCCCGCGGTCTTCGGCGGCTTGTTGGCGAGATGATAGATGGCCTCGCACTTCGGGCAGGTCCGCCGCTTGGCCAGCCGCTCGAGGACGGTCGCGTCAGAGACCTGGAGGTCGAAGACGATCTCCGGGCCGGGGAGGCCGAGCGCGTCGAGGCTCTCGGCCTGGGCCAGGTTGCGGGGGTAGCCGTCGAGGACGTAGCCGCCCCGGCAGTCCTCCCGGGCCAGGCGCTCGCGGAGCAGGGCCAGCACGATCGCGTCGTCAACGAGGCCGCCCTGGCCCATCTGAGACGCGGCGACGAGGCCGAGCGGCGTTCCCTCCCGGACGGCTTCCCGGAGCAGGTCCCCCGTGGAGACCTTGGGGAACCCGTAGGCCGCGCGCAGGCCCTCGGCCACGGTCCCCTTCCCGCTTCCGGGCGCGCCCAGGAGGATGATCCTCATCCTCGCCTCCCGCGGATGCGGCTGCGGCGCATGAAGCCGTCGTAATGGCGCATGACGAGCTGGGCCTCGATCTGCTGCATCGTGTCCATAGCCACGCCGACGACGATCAGGATCGATGTGCCGCCGAACATGAACTGGATGCCCAGGCCCTGGGTCATGAACTTGGGCAGGTTGGCGTCGAGCCAGGGGCCGATCCAGGGCAGGGCCTGGAACCTGAAGCCGGTGATCAGGAACTCGGGCAGGATGGCCACGGCGGCCAGGTAGACCGCGCCGGCCAGGGTGATCCGGCTGAGGACGTCGTCGATGTAGTCGGAGGTCGTCTTGCCCGGGCGGATGCCGGGGATGAACCCGCCGTACTTGCGCAGGTTGTCGGCGACGTCGACCGGGTTGAAGATGATCGAGATGTAGAAGTAGGTGAAGAAGATGATGGCCGCGACGTACACCAGGTTGTAGAGGGGCATGCCCATGCCGAACTGGGCGGCGACCGTCTGGATGATGGGCACCTTGATCAGGGTGGCCATCGTCGCCGGGATGGTGATGACCGAGGCGGCGAAGATGATGGGGATGACGCCGCCCGTGTTGACCCGCAGGGGCAGGTGCGTGCTCTGGCCGCCGTAGACCTTGCGGCCGACGACGCGCTTGGCGTAGGACACGGGGATGCGGCGCTGGCCGCGCTCGACGAAGACGATGAAGGCCACGACGGCGATCATGAGGGCGCCGAGGAAGATGATCTTCAGCGGGTCCATGGACCCCGTCCGCAGCCCGGAGATCATGTCGTTGAGGCCGGCCGGGAAGCTGACCACGATGCCGGCGAAGATGATGAGCGAGATGCCGTTGCCGATGCCCCGCTCGGAGATCTGCTCGCCGAGCCACATGACGAAGACCGTCCCGGTCGTCAAGGTCAGGACGGTCAGGAACATGAAGCCCAGGCCCGGGTTCGGCACGACGGGGGCGCCAGCCGGCGTCCGCAGGTTCTGGAGGAAGATGGCGATGCCGAAGGCCTGGACGAGGCAGATGCCGATCGTCCCGTAGCGGGTGTACTGGGTGATCTTCTTCCGGCCGAGCTCCCCTTCCTTGGACAGGCGCTCGAGGTACGGCCAGACGACGGTCAGCAACTGAAGGATGATCGAGGACGAGATGTAGGGCATGATGCCCAGGGCGAAGATGGTCATCCGGGACATGTTCCGGCCCGAGAACAGGTCGATGAAGCCGAGGAGCCCGCCCTTCTGGCTCTGCCAGAACTCGGCCAGGGCCGTGGCGCTCAGCCCCGGGTTGGGGATGACGCCGCCGATCCGGTAGACCGCGAGGAGGAGCAGGGTGAAGATGACCCTCTTGCGGAGCTCCGGGATGCTGAAGATGTTGCGGATACTGTCTAACATTGGTCTTTCCCGATGACGACAGCCTTGCCGCCCTTGGCCTCGATCTTCTTCACGGCCGAGCCGGAGAAGGCGTGGGCCCGGACGGTCTTGGCCGAGGCGATCTCGCCCCGCCCGAGGACCTTGACCCGGTCGGTGGCCTTGGCGATCAGGCGGTGCTCGGCCATCTCGGCCGGGCCGATCTCCTCCTTGCGGAGCTTGCTCAGACGGTCCAGGTTGACGACGGCCATCTCCTCGCGGAAGAGGCTGGTGAAGCCGCGCTTGGGGATGCGCCGGATGAGCGGCATCTGGCCGCCCTCGAAGCCCCGCTTGCGGGAATAGCCGCTGCCCTGGAGCTGGCCCTTGCTGCCGGCCCCGGCGGTCTTCCCCCAGCCGGAGCCCGGGCCCCGTCCCACCCTCTTGCGGTCCTTGGTCGATCCTTTGGCCGGTTTCAGGCTGCTGAGGTTCATGGCTTCTCCACGTGTTCCACCTCGAGGAGGTGGCCGATCTTGCGGACCATCCCCAGCACGGCCGGGGTGGCCTTGAGGACGGCGTGCGACTGGAGCCGGCGCAGGCCGAGGGCCGTGGCCGTCAGGCGCTGGACGCGGGGGCGGCCGACCGGGCTGCGCACGAGCGTGACTTTGATGTATTCGTCGGCGGCCTTCTCGGCCCGCTTCGGCGCTCTCTTGGGCTTCGTCTCTTCGGTCATAGCGCACCTTTCGCCTTTCCGCGGAGCTTGGCCACGTCCTCGGGATTGCGGATCCGCCGCAGGGCGTCCAGGGTGGCGTTGGCCACGCTGATGGGGTTGTTGCTGCGGATCGACTTGGTCAGGATGTCCCGGATGCCGGCGAGCTGCATGATGACGCGGACCGCCCCGCCGGCGATGACGCCCGTGCCCTTGGAGGCCGGGCGGAGGACGACCAGTCCCGCGCCGTCGACGCCCTTGACGAGGTGCGGGATGGTCGTATCGGCGAGGGGCACCCGGATCATGCTCTTCCGGGCCGCCTCGACGCCCTTGGCGATGGCCTGGGGGACCTCGCGGGCCTTGCCCTTGCCGATGCCGACCCGGCCGCGCTCGTCGCCCACGGCGACCAGGGCCGAGAAGCTCAGGTTCTTGCCGCCCTTGACGACCTTGGTGACCCGGCGGATGGAGATGACCTGGTCCTTGAGCTCCTGGCCTTCCTCATCGAGGATCCCGACTTTCCGGCTGTGTCTGCGTTCGTCCACGTGATGCTCTCCTTCTTCGGCCGTCCGCTCAGAACTGGATGCCTTCCTTGCGGATGGCGTCCGCGAGGGTCTTGATGTTGCCGTGGTAGGGATGGGTGCCGCGGTCGAAGACGACCTTGTCGATCTTGGCCGCCTTGAGCCGCTTCCCCAGGATCTCCCCGAGGACGGTGCAGGCGTCCTTGTTCTTGGTGCCTTTGGCCTTGGCCCGGAAGTCCTTCTCCAGGGTCGACGCGGTCAGGAGGACGGTCCCGGCCCGGTCGTCGATGACCTGGGTGTAGACGTAGGCGTTGCTCTTGTACACGTGGAGCCGGGGCCGCTCGGGCGTCCCCCGGACCCGCTCGCGGATCCGCTTCCGGAGACGGTCGTCCCGGACCTTCCTCTCGGTCGTCTTGTCTTTAAGCACCGGTCACACCCGCCTTTCGTTCTTTCTTGATGAGCCGCTCGCCGAGGTACCGGACGCCCTTCTGCTTGTAGGGATCCGGCAGGCGGAGGCTCTTGATGTCGTCGGCCACCTGGCCCACCTTCTGGCGGTCGATGCCGCGGACGGTGAGCAGGGTGGGCTTCTCGGCGACGATCTCGATCCCCGGGGGGATGGTGTAGCTGATCGGCCGGGAGTAGCCCAGGCTGATCTCCAGCTTGCCCTTTTCGACCCGGGCCTTGTAGCCGACGCCGACGATCTCGAGCTGCTTGCTGTAACCCTCGGTGACGCCGCGGACGGCGTTCTGGGCCAGCGCCCGGCCGAGGCCGTGGTTGGTCTTCGAGGTCTTGGTGTCGTCGGACCGGGTGAAGACGAGGCTCGACCCCTCCAGCGCGGCGGCGATGCCCGGCATCAGGGGCGTCTCGAGCTTGCCCTTCTTGCCTTCGAACTCGATCCGGTCCGGATGGATCTTGACGCCGACGCCCGCCGGTATCGCGATGGGCTTGTTCCCGACTCTCGACATGGTACGCTCTCCTGTGGCCTTACCAGACGCTGCAGAGGACTTCGCCGCCGGCCCCCTGCTCCTCGCAGGCCCGCCCGGTCAGGACGCCGCGGGATGTCGAGACGACGACCAAGCCCAGCCCGTCGAGGACCTTGGGCACCGCGTCCTTGGTGCAATAGATCCGGCAGCCCGGCTTGCTGACGCGCTTGAGGCCGCTGATGACGCTCCGGTTGTCCTCGGTGTACTTGAGGGTCACGTTGAGGATCCCCTGCTTCTTGTCGTCGATGACCTTGTAGTTCTTGACGTACCCCTCCTCTTTAAGGAGCTTGACGACCTCGACGCCGAGGCGGGACGAGGGGATGTTGACCTCCCGCTTCTTGGCTTTCACCGCGTTGCGGATCCGGGTGAGCAGGTCTGATAGCGAATCCATGGTCTGTTCCTTTCTCCGATTGTCACCAGGACGACTTCGTCACGCCCGGGATCTCGCCCTTGAGGGCGAGCTCGCGGAAGCACAGGCGGCAGAGGTCGAACTTCCGGTAGTAGGCCCGCGAGCGCCCGCAGATCCGGCAGCGGCGGCGGACCCGGATCTCGTACTTCGGCTTACGGACCATTTTGGCCATGCGCGCAGTGGTTGCCATGAGGACCTCGATTCTCAGGATTCCCGGAACGGCATGCCCAGGGCCTTGAGCAGGGCCAGGGCTTCCTTGTCCGTCCGGGCCGTCGTGACGATGGTGATGTTCATGCCCCGCGGCCGCTCGACCTTGGTGTAGTCGATCTCGGGGAAGACGAGCTGGTCGCGGAGGCCCAGGGTGTAGTTGCCCCGGCCGTCGAACGACGTCGCCGGGACGCCGCGGAAGTCGCGGACCCGGGGCAGGACGATGTTGACCAGCCGGTCGAAGAACTCGTACATCCTCCGGTTCCGGAGGGTGACGTAGCAGGCGATGGGCTGGCCCTTCCTCAGCTTGAAGGACGAGATGGATTTCTTGGCCCGGCCGACGCCGGGCAGCTGGCCGGTGATCTGGGCCAGCTCGGCCTTGGCCGTGTCCAAGAGCTTGATGTTCCCGATGGCGTCGCCGACGCCGACATTGACGATGATCTTGACCAGGCGGGGCACGGCCATGACGTTGGTGGTGCCCAGCTCCTTCTCGAGCGCGGGGACCACGTCCCTGCGGTATTTTTCAGACAGGCGGCTCATGGGCGGTTCCTCACTTCTGGCGTTCGATCGTCGTCTCGCAGCGGTGGCAGAGGCGGACCTTGCCGCCGTCCTCGAGGCGCTTCGTCCGGGCCCGGACGCCCTGGCCGCACTCGGCGCAGTAGAGCATGACGTTGGCGACGGCGATCGGGGCCTCCTTCTCCATGACCCCCCCCTGGACGTTCCGGCTGCGGTCCGCCTTGACGAAGTGCTTGACGAAGTTGATCCGCTCGACGATGACGCGGTTGGTCTCGGGGAAGAGCTTCAGGACCTTGCCCTGCTTGCCCTTGTCCTTGCCCCGGATGACGACGACGAGGTCGTTCCTTTTCAGCGCGATCTTAGGCATCAGAGGACCTCCGGGGCGAGAGAGATGATCTTCATGAACTTGCGCTCGCGGAGCTCGCGCCCCACCGGGCCGAAGACGCGCGTGCCGACGGGCTCCCCCGTCTTGTCGATGATGACCGCGGCGTTGTCCTCGAACCGGATGTAGGAGCCGTCCTTGCGGCGGAGCTCCTTGCGGGTCCGGACGACGACGGCCCGGATGACCTTGCCCTTCGGGATCTTGCTCTCGGGATCGGCCTCCTTGACCGTGGCCGAGATGACGTCCCCGATCCGGGCGATGGGACCGACGCTGCCGCCGAGCGGCGTGATGGCCATGATCCGCCGCGCGCCGGAGTTGTCGGCGACCTTGAGCATCGTGCGCATCTGGATCATCGGGATCCTCCGGGGCCGGGCTCGATCGGGTTGTCCACGATCGGGCTGGCCGTCAGGGCCGCGGCCAGGCCGACGATCTCGAGGACGCGCCAGCGCTTGGTCTTGCTGATCGGCCGGGTCTCGACGATGCGGACGATGTCGCCGACCTTGCACTTCTCGGTCTCATCGTGGACGAGGAAGGTCTGCTTCCGCCGGATGGTCTTCCGGTAGAGCGGGTGGCGGACCTGGCGCTCGACCTCGACGGTGACCGTCTTCTGCATCTTCTTGGCGACGACCGTCCCGACCTTGGTGGTCTTGCGGGTGGGCGTGGGGGTGTCCATGGGTTACTCCGTGGCCTTCGGCCGGCGGTTCAGGAGCGTCTTGACGCGGGCGATGTCGCGCCGGACGTTCTTGACCTTCATCGGGCTGTCCAGCTGTCCGAGGGACTTCTGGAAGCGCAGCTTGAACAGCTGGTCGACGAGCTCGTCGTGCTTGTGCCGGAGCTCGTCGGGCGACATGTCGTTGAGGTCCTTGATCTTCATCGGAGCTCCCTCTCTCCCCGCGAGATGAAGCGGGTCTTGATGGGCAGCTTGTGGCCCGCCAGGCGCATGGCCTCCTGGGCCTCGGCGTGGTCGATGCCCTCGACCTCGAACAGGATCTTGCCCGGGCGGATGACGTCGACCCAGAACTCCGGGTCGCCCTTGCCCTTGCCCATGCGGACCTCGGTCGGCTTCTTGGTGACCGACTTCCAGGGGAAGGTCCGGATCCAGAGCTTGCCCTTGCGCTTCATGAACCGGGTGATGGTGATGCGGCCGGCCTCGATCTGGCGGGCGGACAGCCAGCCCGGCTCGAGGGCCTGGAGGCCGAACTCGCCGAACGTCAGCGTGCCGCCGCGGATGGCCTTGCCCCGCATGCGGCCGCGCTGCTGCTTGCGATATTTGACTTTCGCGGGCATCAGCATGGTCAGATCTCCTCGACCTCGGCCATCTGGGAGGTCATCTTGGGCTTCTCGACGTCGGCCCGGTAGACCCAGACCTTGATGCCGATCTGGCCGTACGTGGTGAACGCCTCGGTGAAGGCGAAGTCGATGTCGGCCTTGAGCGTCTGGAGCGGCAGCCGGCCCTTGAGGTACCACTCGGAGCGGGCGATCTCGACGCCGCCGAGGCGCCCGGCGCACATGACCTTGATGCCCTTGGCCCCCATCTTGAGGGCGAACTCGACGGCCTTGCGCATGGCCCGGCGGTAGGCGATCCGCTTCTCGAGCTGGACGGCGATGCTCTCGCCGACGAGCAGGGCGTTGAGCTCGGGCTTGTCGACCTCGCGGATGTCGACGTAGACGTCGCGCTTGGCGATGGTCTCGAGGTAGCCCTTGAGGCTCTCGATCTCCTTGCCGCCGCGGCCGATGATGATGCCCGGGCGGGCCGTGTGGATGATGACCCGGATCTTCGGGCCGACCCGCTCGACGTCGACGCCGGCGATGCCGGCGTGGGAGTACTTGTCCTTGATGGCCTTTTTCATCCGCAGGTCCTCGTGGATGAGCCGGGCGTAATCGGGGCCCTTGGCGAACCAGCGGGACGTCCACGGCTTGTTGAAGCCGAGCCGGAATCCGTACGGGTGTGTCTTCTGTCCCACGTCATTTCCCCTTTTCGGCGAGATAGATATGGACATGGCTCGTCCGCTTCTGGACGCGATAGGCCCGGCCCTGGGGCGCCGGCCGGATCCGCTTGGCGACCGGGCCGCCGTTGATCTGGATCCGGGAAATGACGAGCGTGTCGACGTCGATGTTCGGCGACGCCTGCTGGGCGTTGGCGATGGCCGACCGGAGGACCTTCTCCAGGATGGCGCTGATCTTCTTCCGCTCGTTGAAGCGGAGGATGGTCAGGGCCTCGCCGACGAAGCGGTCGCGGACGAGGTCGGCGACCAGCCGGCCCTTCTGCGGGCTCATCCGGACGTAGCGGGCGACGGCGTGAGAGAGTGGGGCTTGGGCGTTCATGTCTTTGACTTCTCGATCTTGAGCTGCTTGGCCGTCTTGGAGGTGTGGCCCTTGAAGTGCCGCGTCGGGGAGAACTCGCCGAGCTTGTGCCCGACCATGTTCTCGGTGACGAAGACCGGGATGAACTTCCGGCCGTTGTGGACCCCGATCGTCAGGCCGACCATCTCCGGGATGATCGTCGACCGGCGGGACCAGGTCTTGACCACCTGGCGCTTGCCGGCCGGCGTCGACAGGGCCTGGACCTTCTCGAGGAGGTGGGCGTCGATGAACGGGCCCTTCTTGAGTGATCTGCTCATGGTTACTTGCTCCTGCGCCGGACGATGAACGCCTGGGTCCGCTTGTTCTGGCGCGTCTTGTAGCCCTTGGTCGGGATGCCGGTCGGGCTGACGGGGTGCCGGCCGCCCTTGGCCTTGCCCTCGCCGCCGCCGTGCGGATGGTCGATCGGGTTCATGGCCGTGCCGCGGACATGGGGCCGGATGCCTTTCCAGCGGCTCCGCCCGGCCTTGCCCACGCTGATGTTCGAATGGTCGAGGTTGCCGATCTGGCCGATGGTGGCCCGGCAGTCCAGGTGGACCTTGCGGATCTCGGACGACGGCAGCCGGACCTGGGCGTAGTCCCCTTCCTTGGCCAGGATCTGGGCGCCCGCGCCGGCGGACTTGGCCACCTGGCCGCCCTTGTCCTTCCGCAGCTCGATGTTGTGGATGACCGTGCCGAGCGGGATGAACCGGAGGGGCATGGCGTTGCCCGGCAGGATGTCGGCCTGGCGGTCGGTCGAGACGACGTCCTGGCCGACCTGCAGGCCGGCCGGGGTGATGATGTAGCGCCGCTCGCCGTCGCGGTACTTGACGAGGGAGATGAAGGAGGACCGGTTGGGGTCGTACTCGACGGTCTCGACCCGCCCGGGGATGTCGATCTTGTCCCGCTTGAAGTCGATGATCCGGTAGAGCTTCTTGTGGCCGCCGCCCCGGTTGCGCATGGCCAGCCGGCCGCGGCTGTCGCGCCCGCCCGACTTGGAGAGGGAGACGAGCAGGGGTTTGTACGGGCCGTCCCCGCTCAGCTCCTCGTACCGGTTGCCGGTCCGGTGACGGAGGCCGGGTGTCATTGGTCGGTAGGTCTTGATGCCCATGTTACGCCGCCTCGAAGTATTCGATGGGTTTCTCGCCGGCGCGGAGCCGGACGAAGGCCTTCTTCCAGTCCCTCGTCTTGCCCATGTTCCGGCCGACCCGGCGGACCTTGCCGGTCTTCATCTGGGTCCGGACCTCGACGACATGGGTCTTGAACAGCTGCTCGACGGCCCGCTTGATCTCGATCTTGTTGGCGTTCCGGGCCACCTCGAAGCAGATGACCCCGCTCGTCGCCTTGAGCTGAGTCGTCTTCTCCGTGATGACCGGGCGAAGGATGATCTTGTGGGGGTCTTTGATCACTTGAGTTTCTCCAGGACGGCCTCGAACGCCCGCTTGGTGAAGACGAGCGACTTGTGGGCGAGGACGTCGTAGATATTGAGGCCGGCCACATCGACCGCCTTGACCCGGGGGAGGTTCCGGGCGGCCCGGAACAGGTTGGCGTTCCCCGGGAGGTCGACGAGCAGGGCCGAGCCGAGCTTGTAGGCCTTGATCAGGGCCGCGGCCTCCTTGGTCTTGGGCTCCTTGACCTCGAGGTCGCTCGCGACGATGAGGTCGCCGGCGGCCAGCTTGTGGGCCAGGGCCGAGCGGAGCGCGCCCCGCCGGGCCTTCTTCGGCAGCTCGGTGGAATAGTCGCGGGGCTGCGGCCCGAAGACCGTCCCGCCCTTCTTCCAGAGAGGTGAGCGCGTGCTGCCGACGCGGGCCCGGCCCGTGCCTTTCTGCCGCCAGGGCTTCTTGCCGCCGCCGCTGACGTCCGCCCGGGTCTTCGTCGCCGCCGTCCCCAGGCGCCGGTTGGCCCGGGTGGCGACGACGGCCTCGTAGATCAGGTGGTCGTTGGGCGCCGGGGCGAAGACGCCGTCCGGCAGATCCACCTGGGCGGCGCTCCGGCCGTCCCTATCGATGATGTCGAGTTTGGCCATGGGGTCCTCTTCTCCGCTCAAATCGCCTTCGCCGGGGCGAACGAGCCCTTCTTGATCAGGACGTAGCCGCCCTTGGCGCCGGGCACGGCGCCCTTGACGATGAGGAGGTTCTTGTCCTTGTCGGTGGCCACGACCTTGAGGTTGCGGACCGTGACCCGGTCATGGCCCATGTGGCCGCCCATGCGCATGCCCTTGACGACGCGGGAGGGGTAGGACGAGGCGCCGATCGAGCCGGGGGCCCGATGGAACATGGAGCCGTGGGCCGCGCCGCCGCCGGCGAAATGGTGCCGCTTGACGACGCCGGCGAAGCCCTTGCCCTTCGACGTCCCGATGATGTGGATGGTCTCGCCGACCTCGAAGATGTCGACCAGGACCTGGTCCCCTTCCTTGACGGCGGCCGGGTCGGAACACCCGACCTCCTGGAGCTTCTTGACGACGGGGACGCCGGACGCCTTGAAGTGGCCGACCTGGGGCCGCCGCGCCTTGCGGACGGCCCGGGCCTCGACGAGCCCCAGCTGGACGGCCGCGTAGCCGTCCTTCTCCGGGGTCTTCTTCTGGATGACGGTGCAGGGCCCGGCCTGGAGGACCGTGACGGGGACGACGTTGCCCGCGGCGTCGAACTGCTGGCTCATGCCGATCTTGATGCCGATCAATCCCTCGACCATGGTCATTCTCCGGCCCCGTAGGCCTGGATCTCGACGTCGATCCCGGCCGGCAGGTCGAACTTCTGGAGCTCTTCGATCGTCTCGTTGTTGTATTCGCTGATGTCGATGAGCCGCTTGTGGATCCGCATCTCGAAGTGCTCGCGCGACTTCTTGTCGACGTGCGGGGAGCGGAGGACGCAGAACTTGTGGATACGCGTCGGCAGCGGGATCGGGCCGGCGACGCTGGCGCCGGTGCGCTTGGCCTTGATGACGATATCCTTGACGGACTGGTCCAGCAGGCGGTGGTCAAACGACTGTAAGCGGATTCTGATCTTTTCCATCTTCGTTCCTCTGTTCTCCGAATGCCTCCCGGGCCCCGTCGGCCCGGCGGACCCTCGGCGGCCGCGGGCTACTCGATGATCTCGGTGACCGTTCCGGCGCCGACCGTCCGGCCGCCCTCGCGGATGGCGAAGCGCAGGGCCTTCTCCATGGCGACGTCGGTGATCAGCTCGATCTCCAGGTTGACGGAGTCGCCGGGCATGACCATCTCGACGTTGTCGGGGAGCTTGACGGAGCCCGTCACGTCGGTCGTCCGGAAGTAGAACTGGGGCCGGTAGCCCTTGAAGAACGGCGTATGCCGCCCGCCCTCTTCCTTGGTCAGGGCGACGATCTGGGCCCGGAACTTCCGGTGCGGGGTGATCGACCCCGGCTTGGCCAGGACCTGGCCGCGCTCGACCTCGTCCTTGCCGACGCCGCGGAGCAGGGCCCCGATGTTGTCGCCGGCCTGGGCCTGGTCGAGGAGCTTGCGGAACATCTCGACGCCCGTGACGACCGTCTTGCGCGTCTCGCGCAGCCCGACGATCTCGCACTCGTCGCCGACCTTGACGACGCCGCGCTCGACCCGGCCCGTGACGACCGTGCCGCGCCCGGTGATCGAGAAGACGTCCTCGATGGCCATCTGGAAGGGCTTGTCGACCTCGCGGACCGGCTCAGGGATGAACTCGTCCATGGCCTTGACCAGGTCCCAGATGCACTTGGCGCCCTCGCCGTTGACGTCCTCGGCGGCCTTGGTGGCGGAGCCGCGGATGACCGGCGTCTTGTCCCCGGGGAACTCGTATTTGTTCAACAGCTCCCGGACCTCGAGCTCGACCAGGTCGAGGATCTCGGGATCGTCGACGAGGTCGCACTTGTTCATGAACACGACGATGGCCGGCACGTTGACCTGGCGGGCGAGCAGGATGTGCTCGCGCGTCTGGGGCATGGGGCCGTCGGCCGCGGACACGACCAGGACCGCGCCGTCCATCTGGGCCGCGCCGGAGATCATGTTCTTGATGTAGTCGGCGTGGCCGGGGCAGTCGATGTGGGCGTAGTGCCGCTTCTCGGTCTCGTACTCGACGTGGCTCAGGGCGACCGTCAGGATCTTGGTCGCGTCCCGGCGGAACATCTTGGCGTCGGCCTTGGCGACGTCGTCATAGCTCTGCGCCTTGGCCAGGCCTTTGGTCGCCAGGACCTTGGTCATGGCGGCCGTCAGCGTCGTCTTGCCGTGGTCGATGTGACCGATCGTCCCGACGTTGACATGGGGCTTCGTCCTCGCAAACTTCTCTTTCGCCATCGCTCACCTCCTGTGTATGGCTTTCGTTGCTCCAGACCTCGGTTACGCGTCGGCCCGGAAGGGCACGCGGCCCTCGATCCGGGCGACGATATCGTCCTGGACGCCCCGGGGCGTCCGGTCGTACCTGGCGAACTCCATGGAGAAGACGCCCCGGCCCTGGGTCAGCGTCCGGAGCGCCGTCGCGTAGCCGAACATCTCGGCCAGCGGGGCGGTCGCGTCGACGACCCGGGAGCCGCTGCGGATCTCCATCCCCTCGATCTTCCCCCGCCGGGCGTTGAGGTCCGCGACGATGTCGCCCAGGTACTCGTCCGGGGCGACGATCTCGAGCTTCATGAGCGGCTCGAGGAGGACCGGCTCGGCTCTCTTGGCCGCCTCGCGGAAGGCCAGGGTGGCCGCGATCTTGTAGGCCACGGGGGCCGCGTCGGTGTCGTGGGTCGAGCCGCCGATGAGGGCGGCCCGCAGGTCCGTCGCCGGGAAGCCGGCCACGACGCCGGCCTCCAGGGCCTCGCGGACGCCGTTCTCGACGTCGGCCAGGAACTCGCGGGGGACGACGTCACCCCTGGCCGCGTCGACGAACTCGAAGCCGCGGCCGCGCCCGAGGGGCTCGAGACGGAGGACGCAGTGGCCGTACAGGCCCTTGCCCCCCGCCTGGCGGACGTACTTGCCCTCGCCCTCGGCCGCCTTCTGGATCGTCTCTTTGTAAGCGACCTGGGGCTGGCCGAGGTTGGCCCGGACGCCGAACTCGCGCTCCATCCGGTCCATGACGATCTCCAGGTGGAGCTCGCCCATGCCCCGGAGCAGGGTCTGCCCGGTCATCGGGTCCTGCCCGACCTTCAGGGTCGGGTCCTCGCGGACGAGCTTGGCCAGGGTGGCCGCGAGCTTGGGGTGGTCGGCCTTGGTCTTGGGCTCGATCGTCGCGGCGATGACCGGCTCGGGGAAGCGGATGGACTCGAGGACGATGGGGTGGCTCTTGAGGCAGAGCGTGTCCCCCGTCGAGATGGCCTTGGTCGAGCCCATGGCCGCGATGTCCCCGGCGTAGACCTCCTTGATCTCTTTGCGCTTGTTGGCGTGCATCTCGAGGAGGCGGGCCAGCTTCTCCTCCTCGTCCCTCGTCGAGTTGAAGATCGCCTGGCCGACCTTGGCCTTGCCGGAATAGACCCGGAAATAGGCCAGGTTGCCCATGAAGGGGTCGTTGGCTGTCTTGAAGACCAGGGCGGAGAACGGGGCCTCGTCGGAGGCCGGCCTCGTCTCCGGGGCCTCGGTCCGGGGGTGGTGCCCGGTGACCGGCCGGACGTCGGCCGGCGACGGCAGGTAGTCGACGACGGCGTCGAGCAGCGGGTGGACGCCCTTGTTCCGGAACGAGGCCCCGTAGAGCACCGGGACGACGTCCCCGGCCAGGGTGGCCCGCCGGACGGCCTGGCGCAGCTCCGCCGCGGAGACCTCGACGCCGTCGAGGTACTTCTGCATCAGGCTGTCGTCGTGTTCACTCAGCATTTCCAGCATGTCCTGTCGTTTCCGTTCGACGTCCTCCCGGTCCTCGTCCGCGACCTCGCGGACGACATAGTCCGTCCCCAGGATCTCGCGACCCCAGTCGTAGACCTTGCGGTCAATGAGGTCGATGATACCGCGGAATCCGTCTTCCCGGCCCAGGGGAATCTGGATCGGCAGAGGCTTGGCCGCCACCCGCGTCCTCAATTGGAGGACCGCCCGTTCCGGGTCCGCCCCGACCCTGTCCATCTTGTTGATGAACACGATCCGCGGCACCCGGTACTTGTCGGCCTGGCGCCATACTGTCTCGGACTGCGGTTCGACGCCGCCAACTCCACACAGGATGGCTATCGCGCCGTCGAGCACCCGCAGGGAGCGCTCGACCTCCGCGGTAAAATCCACGTGACCCGGCGTATCGATGATATTGATACGGTGGTCACGCCAAGCGCACGTCGTCGCGGCCGACGTGATGGTGATCCCGCGCTCTTGCTCCTGGACCATCCAATCCATCACGGCCGTGCCGTCGTCCACTTCGCCCATCTTGTAGGTCATACCCGTGTAGAACAGGATCCGCTCCGTCGTGGTCGTCTTGCCGGCGTCGATATGGGCCATGATGCCGATGTTCCGGACGCTCTCGATCGGGTATGACCGCATATCCTCGTCTCTCCATATCGACCCGGAACTCTCTCACCGCGACTTCGACGGAGATCACCATTTATAATGAGCGAAGGCCCGGTTGGCCTCCGCCATCTTGTGCGTGTCCTCGCGCTTCTTGACCGCCCCGCCGCGATTGGCGATGGCGTCCAGGATCTCGGCCGAGAGCTTCTCCTGCATGCTCTTGCCGCCGCGCTCCTTGGCGTACTTGACCAGCCACCGGAACCCCAGCGAGTACGACCGCCCGGGCGCCACCTCGATGGGGACTTGATAGTTCGCGCCGCCGACCCGGCGCGATTTCGTCTCGAGGAACGGCCGGACGTTCTCCAGGGCCTTCTCCAGGACCTTGAGCGGGTCCTCCTTGGTCTTGGCCTTGAGGATGTCCATCGTCCCGTAGACGACCCGTTCGGCCGTCGTCTTCTTCCCCTGGCGGAGGAAGAGGTTGATGAACCGGGCGACGACCGTGCTCCCGTAGAGGGGGTCGATCGGCGCTTTGCGCTTCTTGATGGTTCCGCGTCTCGGCATGGGGTGCTCCTGGATCAGGCCGCGATCCGTTTCTCTTTCGGCCTCTTCGCCCCGTACCGGGACCGCGCCTTAAAGCGGTTCTGGACCCCTTCGGAGTCGAGGGTGCCCCGGATGATGTGGTAGCGCACGCCGGGCAGGTCCTTGACCCGGCCGCCCCGGATCATGACGATCGAGTGCTCCTGGAGGTTGTGGCCGATGCCGGGGATGTACCCCGTGACCTCGATGTTGTTCGTCAGGCGGACCCGGGCGACCTTGCGCATGGCCGAGTTCGGCTTTTTGGGCGTCGTCGTGAAGACCCGGGTGCAGACCCCTCTCTTCTGGGGACAGGCGTCGAGGGCCGGCGATTTGGACTTGTACTTCTTGGGCGTCCGGCCTTTACGGATGAGTTGATTGACGGTCGGCAATGAAAAATACTCCTCTACACAGATTTCCGAATGTAAGTTTTATTCATCCCCAGGGGGATAGCCCGAGACGAATAGCGGGATTTTAGCAAAATCAGGCCTCTCTGTCAAGAAAATTGACCTTTCCCAGGCGCCCCCGGACGCCTCAGGCGTCCGGGAGGACCTCCTCCTCCTTCTCGGAGAGGAGCGGCGGCATCTCCTCCTTGAGCTCGACGTTCCGGTAGTGCTTGTAGCCCGTCCCCGCCGGGATGAGCCGGCCCATGATGATGTTCTCCTTGAGCCGGCGGAGGTAGTCGACCTTCCCGTACAGGCTGGCCTCGGTCAGGACCCGGGTCGTCTCCTGGAAGGACGCGGCCGAGATGAAGCTGTCCGTGCTCAGGGCGCTCTTGGTGATCCCCAGGAGGAGCGGGCGGGCCTTGGCCGGCTTGCCCTTCTTCCCGATGACCTTCTCGTTCTCCGCCTGGAAGACGAACTTGTCGACCTGCTCATCGATCAGGAACTCGGTGTCCCCGACCTCCTCGACCTTGACCCAGCGGAGCATCATCCGGATGATCGTCTCGATGTGCTTGTCGTTGATGGCGACGCCCTGGAGGCGGTAGACGGCCTGGACCTCCTTGAGGAGATACTCGGCCAGCTCCTTCTCGCCGAGGACGCGGAGGATGTCGTGGGGGTTGACCGGCCCGTCCATGAGGGCGTCGCCGGCCCGGATGCGCTCCCCGTCGGAGACGCTGAGGTGGGCGCCCTTGGGGATGAGGTACTCCTTCTCCCCGCCCCGCTCGTTGCGGACCGTGATCTTGCGGTAGCCCCGGACGAGGCCGCCGATCTGAACGGTCCCGTCGATCTCGGAGATGACGGCCGGGAGCTTGGGCCGCCGGGCCTCGAACAGCTCCTCGGCCCGCGGCAGGCCGCCCGTGATGTCCTTGGTGCGGGCCGCCTCGCGGGGGATCTTGGCCAGGACGTCGCCGGCGAAGACCTTCTCCTCGTCCTTGATCTCGAGGTTGGCCCCCGAGGGGAGGAAGTACTTGCGCAGGACGACCGGCCGGCCCTTGTCGTCGGTCCGCTTGGGATCGAGGATCTCGATCTGCGGCTGGAGCTTTTCGTCCTTGGGGTCGATGATGACCTGGGTGATCAGGCCGGTGAATTCGTCCTGGACCTCCTCCATGCTGACGCCGAGGACGACGTCGTGGAAGCGGACGTGGCCCGACTCCTCGGTCAGGATGAAGGTGTTGAAGGGGTCCCACTCGGCGAAGGCCTGGCGGGACTTGATCTCCTGGCCCTCGGGGACCAGGATGCGGGCGCCGTAGGGCACCTGATAGTGCTCGACCTCGCGGCCGCGGTGGTCGATGACGGCGATGCTGGCGTTGCGGTTGACGATGATGATCGTGCCGTCCTTGTTCGTGACCGACTTGAGGTTGTTGAACCTGAGGAGGCCGTCGTTCTTGGCCTCGAGCTTGGAGCGCTCGGCGCCGCCCATGGCGATGCCGCCGACGTGGAACGTCCGCATCGTCAACTGGGTGCCGGGCTCGCCGATCGATTGGGCGGCGACGATGCCGACGGCCTCGCCGAGCTCGACCATTTTGCCCGAGGCGGGTGAGCGGCCGTAGCAGAGCTGGCAGATGCCGCGCTTGGACTCGCAGGTGAGGACCGAGCGGATCTTGACCCGCTCGATGCCCAGGTTCTGGAACTCCTGGGCGACCTTCTCGGTGATCTCCTCGTTCATGTCGACGACCGTCTCGCCCGTGTCGGGGTTGACGACGCGCTCGAGGGCGACCCGGCCGACGATCCGGTCGATGAACGGCTCGATGATCTCGCCGTTCTCGACGATGGCCGAGACGTTGATGCCCTTGAGGGTGCCGCAGTCGTGTTCGTCGACCACGACCTCCTGGCAGACGTCGACGAGCTTGCGGGTCAGGTAGCCCGAGTTGGCCGTCTTGAGGGCCGTGTCGGCCAGGCCCTTGCGGGCGCCGTGGGTCGAGATGAAGTACTGGAGGACGTTCAGGCCCTCGCGCAGGTTGGCCACGATCGGCGTCTCCAGGATCTCGCCCGACGGCTTCGACATCAGGCCGCGCATGCCGGCCAGCTGGCGGATCTGCTGCTTGTTGCCGCGCGACCCGGAGTCGGACATGACGAAGAGCGGGTTGAGTTCCTTGCCCTCGAGCGAGATCTTCTTCATCTCGTCGATCATGGCCTTGGAGACGTGCTCGGTGACCGTGCCCCAGATCTCGACGACGCGGTTGAAACGCTCGCCCGAGGAGATGATGCCTTCCTGGTATTGCTTCTCGATGTGTTGGACGTCCTTCTCGGCCTTGTCGACCAGGGCCTTCTTCTCGCCGGGGATGACGAAGTCGTCGATGCCGAGGGAGAAGCCGGCCTGGGTGGCGAACTTGAAGCCGAGCTCCTTCAGGGCGTCGAGGATCTGGACCGTCGGCTGCAGGCCGAGGCGGAGGTAGGCGAAGAAGACCAGGTTCTCCATGCCCTTCTTGCGGAACACGCCGTTGACGAAGGGGAAGCCCTTGGGCAGGACCGAGTTGAAGATGAGCCGGCCCGGCGTCGTCTCGACGATCTCGCTCTTGAGTCCCTGGACGGGGCAGGTCATGACGGCCTGGTCGTCGTAGAACGTGGCCAGATTCATGAACGGCCCGGTGAAGCGGATCTTGATGACGCTCTGGAGGGCGATCTCGCCGTTCTCCATGGCCAGGAGGGCCTCCTCGGGGCTGCCGAAGATGCGGCCCTCGCCCTTGAGGCCCTTCTTGTCCAGGGTCAGGTAGTAGCAGCCGAGGACCATGTCCTGGCTGGGGATGGTCAGCGGCCGGCCGTGGGCCGGCGAGAGGATGTTGTTCGTCGACAGCATCAGGGTCTGGGCCTCGATCTGGGCCTCGACCGAGAGCGGGATGTGGACGGCCATCTGGTCGCCGTCGAAGTCGGCGTTGAACGCGGCGCAGACGAGCGGG